>ERZ780106.251-NODE-251-length-23361-cov-4.315198_pt1 | contig 23361 bp, 12 predicted proteins | sample MGYA00511572_ERZ780106 | MGnify/ENA primary metagenome ERZ780106 (study PRJEB29588, sample SAMEA2161876) | human gut metagenome | biome: human gut; feature: human-associated habitat; material: faeces | place: Denmark | collected 2008/2010 ...
TGGCTGGGAAACCAAGATTGATGAGAATGGACATGTGGTTTCAGATGATGCAGTACAGAAAAAACACAACTTCCACTACAATCTCTGGGAAATGGAAAAAGGCGGTGCCAAGACCAGATATCAGTGGAATATGGATGCAATCCGCACTTTAAAGCAGATAGAATCAGAAAACAGGCTTGCCACACCGGAGGAGCAGAAAGTTCTGTCGAAGTTTGTCGGATGGGGCGGACTGTCACAGGCATTTGACGAGGAAAACGCAGGCTGGAGCAAAGAATATGCAGAGCTGAAAGAACTTTTATCCGATGAGGAATACAGTGCTGCAAGGGCAACAGTAAACAATGCCTTTTATACTTCACCGGAGATTGCCATGTGCATGAACTCGGCACTTGTCCAGTTTGGTTTCAGAGGCGGCAATGTATTAGAGCCATCTATGGGTATCGGTAATTTTTTTGGAAGTATGCCGGCACCTATGCAGAGAAGTAAGCTGTATGGGGTGGAGCTTGACAGCATTTCAGGAAGAATTGCAAAGCAGCTTTATCAGAATGCCAATATCAGTATCACAGGATTTGAGAATACCACATATCCGGATAACTTCTTTGATGTGGTTGTCGGAAATGTGCCATTTGGTGATTATAAGGTATTTGATCCAAAGTACAACAAGTATAACTTCCGTATCCACGATTATTTTCTGGCAAAAGCACTTGATCAGGTAAGACCGGGAGGCATGGTTGCAGTAATCACCACAAAGGGAACACTTGATAAGGCAAATCCTACTATCCGAAAGTATCTGGCTGAAAGAGCAGAGCTTGTGGGAGCAGTAAGACTTCCGAATACTGCATTTAAAGATAATGCAGGAACCGAAGTGACAGCAGATATCCTGTTTCTGCAGAAGAGGGAGAGAAAGATTGATATTGAGCCGGACTGGGTACACCTTGGTGTGACTGAGAATGGCATTGCAGTCAACTCTTATTTTGCAGAGCATCCGGAAATGATGCTTGGATCTATGAAATATGATACAAGGATTTACGGACAGGACAGCAGATATACAGTCTGTGTGAATGATGATGAGAACTTCAATATGTATGAAGTATTAAACAAAGCTATCGGTAATATCAAAGCCCAGATGACAGATTTTGAGAGAGTGGCAGATGAGGCGGAGCAGACGGAGGAAGTTATCCCGGCTGATCCGGATGTGAGAAATTACACTTACACATTTTTTGAAGGAAAGCTCTATTACAGGGAAAATTCCGAGATGGTAAGAAAAGAAGTATCACAGACTGCCGAGGAGAGAATCAGAAGTCTTGACGAAATCAGACAGATAACAAGAGAGCTGATTGATATCCAGATGGATGGCTGCAGTGAGGAGGAGCTTTCTGATAAGCAGAGACTTCTTAATGTAAAATATGATGCCTTCGTAAAGCAGTATGGAGCCATTACTTCAAAAGCAAACAGAATAGCATTCAGGGATGACAGCGATTATCCACTTCTTTGCAGTCTTGAGGAAGTAAACGAAGATGGGGAGGTGAAAAAAGCGGATATGTTTTATAAGCAGACGATTAAGGCAAAGACAGTCATAGACAGAGTGGAGACCGCTGTGGAAGCATTAAATGTATCCGTCAATGAATTTGGATATGTAAATCTTGCCTATATGCTTTCTATCTATGAGCCGGATATTACAAATGCAAAGGAAGAACTTGCAGAAAAGTCTGGACAGACAGTGGATGAGATAACGCTAAGTGATGATGCATTAGCAGAGCTTAGAAGGGCAGTCCTTGTGGAAGAGCTGGACGGACTGGTTTTCCTAAATCCAGACCGCTACAACGAGAACAATCCCGACATCGGCTGGGAGACAGCAGACGAGTATCTTTCGGGAAATGTGAGAGACAAACTTCGTGTAGCAAAGGCTATGGCGGCTGATACAGACAATCCGCAGGCAGAAAGATTTGCAGGAAATGTGGCAGCACTTGAAAAGGTGCAGCCGGAATGGATTGAAGCCTCGGATATTGATGTAAAGATTGGTACGACATGGATTGAGCCGCTTGATTATGAGCAGTTTATCTATGAGCTTCTCAATACACCAAGAAGAGCAAGGGCAGTCAGAAGCCAGTTTTACAATACAGGCATTCAGGTACACTTAAATAAGATGAGCATGGAATGGTTCATCGAGAATAAGAGCATGGATAAGCATTCAGTGGCAGCTACTAAGACCTATGGTACAAGCCGCATGGATGCTTATTCTATTTTTGAGGATACGCTGAACCTTAAAACTGTAACAGTCAGGGACAGGATTGATGACGGTGATGGCAAATATCATTACGAAGTCAATAAGAATGAGACAATGCTTGCAAGGGAAAAGCAGAACATGATCAAGGAAAAGTTCAAGGAGTGGCTGTTTGCCGAGCCGGAGCGAAGACAGAAGTATGTGGAATATTACAATGAGACATTCAATAACATCCGTCTGCGTGAGTATGACGGAAGTCACTTACAGTTTCCGGGAATGAATCCGGCGATTGAGTTAAAGCCACATCAGAAGAATGCGGTGGCAAGAATCCTTCTTGGAGGAAACACCCTGTTGGCACACTGCGTTGGTGCCGGAAAGTCCTTTGAGATGATGGCTGCCTGCATGGAGCAGAAGAGACTCGGACTTGCCAATAAGACAATCATGGTTGTTCCAAAGCCGCTTATCGGGCAGACAGCATCAGAGTTTTTAAGGCTTTATCCGTCAGCAAATATCTTAGTTGCTACAGAGCGTGATTTTGAAAAAAGCCGCAGAAAGCAGTTCGTATCAAGGATTGCAACAGGTGACTATGACTGTATCATCATGTCGCACTCGCAGTTTGAGAAAATTCCAATCTCAGCAGAGAGAAAGGAAAGAATGCTCAATGAGCAGATTGATGAGATCAGCTATGCGATTGATGAGATGAAGGAGCGTAACGGAGAGAGATGGACTGTAAAACAGATGGAAAGCCAGAAGAAAAAGCTGGAGGAACAGCTGAAATCTCTATCTGATGAGAGCAGAAAGGATGACCTTATAACCTTTGAGGAGCTGGGTGTGGACTCTATCATGGTGGACGAGGCACACAATTTTAAGAACCTTGCGATTTTTTCCAAGATGAATAATGTGTCAGGTATCAGCAGCAGTGGAGCGAAGAAGTCAACGGATATGCAGCTTAAATGCCAGTATTTGTCTGAGATAAATGATGGCAGGGGCATTGTATTTGCGACAGGTACACCGATATCCAATACCATGTGTGAGATGTATGTCATGCAGCTTTACTTACAGAAAGCGGCACTTGAAGAGATGGGGATTTATCACTTTGATTCATGGGCAGCAAACTTTGGTGAAGTGACAACAGCACTTGAGCTTACTGTAGAGGGAAGCGGATTCCGTTTTAAGAGCAGATTTAATAAGTTTACGAATCTGCCGGAGCTTATGAATATCTTCCGTGAAGTAGCAGATGTGCAGACAGCAGATATGCTTGACCTTGATGTGCCAGCACTTCGTGGAGGCAAGCCTATTATTGTGGAGTCGGAGCCTGACTGGTATGTAAAACAGGTCATGGAAGACTTTGTTGTGAGGGCAGAGCGTATCAGAGGCGGTGGAGTAGATCCAAGTGAGGATAACTTCTTAAAGATTACCCATGAGGCAAGACTTCTTGGAACAGATGCAAGACTGATTGATAAGGATGCACCAAATAATCCGGATGGAAAACTCAATAAGGTAGCTGAAAATGTCTGGAAAGAATATGAGAAAGGAAATGCTGATGGTCATATAGGCTGCCAGCTTATTTTTTCGGATATCGGCACACCGGGACCGGATAAGGACTTCACCATCTATGATTATCTGAAGGAAACACTGATACAGTATGGCATTCCGGCAGGTGAGATAGCATTTATCCATGATGCCAAGACAGATGCACAGAGGGACGCACTTTTTAAGGAGATGAGGACAGGTAAAAAGAAAGTTCTTATCGGTTCAACGGACAAGTGTGGAACAGGTGTCAATGTGCAGACACACCTTGTTGCAATGCATCATGTGGACTGTCCTTGGAAGCCTTCTTCTATTGAACAGAGGGAAGGACGAGGCATCAGGCAGGGCAACGAAAATGAAGAGGTGGCAATCTACAGATATGTCACCAAAGGAACCTTTGATGCATACAACTGGTCGCTCATCGAAAATAAGCAGCGATTCATCAGTCAGGTCATGACAAGCAAGGCAGTAAGCCGAAGCTGTGAGGACATCGACGAGGCAACACTTTCCTATGCAGAGATTAAGGCAGTCGCCACAGGCAATCCTCTTATTCGTGAGAAGATGGAGATTGACAATGATGTCCAGAGATTAAAGCTTTTGAAGGCTTCCTATGACAACCAGAGATATGGCTTGCAGGATAACTTTATGATTAAGTACCCAAAGCTGATTAAGACAGCAACTGAAAAGCTTGCCAATGTCCGTGAGGATGTAAAGGCAAGGGATAAAGAGCTGATTGATAATCCGGAATTTGCCATTACCATAGGCAAAGCAACCTACACAGAGCGTGTGGATGGTGGAACCATGATGCTTGAAGCAATCAGTAAATGTAAGACCGGAGAGACAACTGCAATCGGCAAATTCCACGGATTTGAGCTGCTTGTGGAAAAGAACTTCCTTGGCATCAATTATATGGTGCTTCGTGGAAAGACTGAGTACAAGGCAGAGCTTTCCACAAGTCCGGTCGGCAGTATGGTGAAGTTGGAAAACCTGTTCAACGGACTTCATGAGAACATTGATTTCCTGGAAAAGAAGATTGAGCAGTATCAGAATGACCTTGAAGCATCAAAGGCAGAGTATGATAAGCCATTTGCGTACAGTGAGGAACTGAATGAAAAACTGGCAAGGCAGTGTGAACTGAATGCCCAGCTTGACCTTGAAAATGCAAAGGCTGTGGATGCAGACCTGAGCGGACCGGAGGAAGAAAGAGAAGCAGATGAAAGGATGGAATCTGCAGCAATTGTAGCAGAGGATAAAGGTGCTTATCCAGCGGACAGAGAGGGCAGAACACGATAGGAGAGTGAATAATATGAGCATAAGAAAAGTGGTCGCAGGACTACTGATTACAGCAGGGATTGCCATTATGGCAGTCCCTTTTTTCTGGCGGGCAACCGGAGAAAAACAGACAGAACAGCTCATAAGTGAATTTGAGCAGACATTGGAGGATGATTACGATGAAGAAACAGATGTGGAGGAAGAGCAAACCTCCATTAGTGAAGAGGATGAAGCCATTCTTAAAGAAGGCGGTGTTATCGGCATCATTGAGATACCGGGCTTAGATATCAGGTATCCGGTAATGGAAGGAACCACAAGTAAAGTGCTTAATGCAGGGATTGGTCATATAGAAGAGACTGCAGGAATCGGTGAGAGTGGCAACTGTGTGTTATGCGGTCACAATGGCAGCAGATATGGCACATTTTTTACACCACTAAGTCAGATATCCATAGGCGATGAAGTGATGATAACCGACAAAAATGGACTGAGGCACATCTATGAGGTAACAGAGACAGAGGTAGTAAATCCGTATGATAACAGCATCAAGACACAGGGTACAGAAAAAGAATTAACTCTTTTTACCTGTTCACAGAAGGGTACTATGCGTTTTGTGGTCAGATGCAGATATAAGGAGGCAGGTGTGGATGAATAAAAGATACCGGTTAGGTGAGATAGAAGAGGCAGTATCGGAAATGGAAGAGCTAATCGGGCTTGAGGATGATATTGCAGAGATTGATGATGACTTTCAGATAGTCGTAAGCGGCTGGTCTGTGTATGTCGAAAGCCTGAATCTGACACTCAGACAGGGAATAGCCTGTGTATGGGATGCAGAGGAAGGATTATTTATGCCTGATTTTGATGTGACTATCGTGTATGAGGGGAACATTGAAACACAGGAGTGGCTCTACTACGAGCAGGACGGAATGGTCGTTACACTTGGCAACTGGTTAAATGGCAGATTGTCTTGTGAACAGATAGAACAGCTTTGGTGTGAGTTTATCATACCGGAGCAAAACAAAGAACAAAAAGAAAGCGAGGAATAGCATATGAAGTATTCAATTAAGGTAAACGAAGTAAGGGCAAAAGAGGGCAGCAATATCAAAGGATTTGCAACAGTGGTATTCGGTGATTCATTTAAGATTACCAATATTGCAATCCTTGAGAATAAGGACAAGGGAGAGCTTTTTGTATCAATGCCTAGATACCGCTCCAATGAGCGTGATGAAAGCAATGGTGTGATTTATAAGGATGTGTGCAATCCTATCACAGCAGAGTTTCGTGAGGAACTCTATACCAATATCCTTGATGCCTATGCAAGAATCAGGGAACCGGAGAAAGAGGAGACACAGAAGCGGGACAGAATACAGGAAATGCCTGAGTTTTCCGTAACTGTGACACCTTATGAGAGGGAAGGCAGTAACATCAAGGGACTTGCCCGTATTTACTTTGAAAACAGTTTCATTGTAAATAACATCAATATCGTGCAGGGCAAAGAGAAAATCTTTGTATCAATGCCATCTTATAAGACAAAGCAGGTGGATGAGCAGGGCAAGCCAATCTATCAGGATGTCTGCTATCCGGTCACAAAGGATTTCAGGGAAAAACTCTATAATGAGATTATCTCGGAATATGAGAAAGCAAAGGATAAGAGCAACGAAAAGGCGAGGGAGAGTGCAGAGAAGCATCATGGCAATCCTGATAAAGAAAAGGACAAAGAGGCAACACCCTTTCGATAATTAGTAATCAGGGTACAGGGGCGGCCAAGGCTGCCCCATTTACAGAATGGAGGAAACAGAATGGATATGGAAGCAGGAAAAACACTTACCAATGAGGAGGTCATAAGGGAACTTCTCGAATTGTTAAAGAAGAATGCCATGAAAGAGCAGGCAAACGATGTATTTGAGATATGCAGCTATGTGGATGGACTGGAGAAAAAGATTGATTCCATGACGGAAGAACTCACCAATATGCAGAACCAGATCAAAGAAATGCAGGAAGATACTCTTGTCAATAATGCTAAAAAGGCATTGTCAGAAGCACAGGAGCGACTTAATGCCAGATGTGAGCAGATAAAGTCACAGGTATCTGAAGTGAAAGCACAGGTCAAATCTACAGCTAAGAGCATAGTCGATGAGGCAAAAGAAAAGGGAAGATCTGCATTATACAGAGTGTCTGAGTTCTTAGGAATTAAGAAAAGACTTCTTGATATCAGAGAGAATGTAAGAGGTGCAATCAAGACAACGGATAAGGATATAGCAAAGACAGCACTTCTTGCAAAAGGATTTCGAGAAGCTGGTCAGACAGCAGCCAATGCATTTCGTACTTTTGCAGACAAGCCAGAGGTGGATTATTCACAGAAAGAGCAGAAACATCCCATTACAAAGGCGGTGCTTGCACCTATGAAAGCAGTGAAAAAGATGTTTGTATCAATGGAGCTTCATCTGGATGCATCTATTGATAAGCTCGATAATCTGGCTATGAATGTGCAGCTTGATAAGGAAAAGCATATGGAGAATGCGAAAACAAAGGAACAGACAGAGCCGGAGAGGGCAGAAGCTGAGCGAGTAGAAGCAGAGATTGTAAATTCGCCGATGGTCGCTGAACCACAGGAGTATCAGTATAATGCAGATGCATTTGAGGCAAGAGGTGTGGATGAGGTGAAGCAGGAAGCAGCACATAAGGAAGCACCGAAGGTAAGAGAAGATAAAGCCAGATAAATGCGAGGACGTGGGAGAGATTCTGCGTCCTTTTTTAGTGTATGAAAAGGATGGAGAATATTGAGGGTGAATATAATTTTCAATTTCAAGAGTTTTTACCGATTCCTTCGAGTTCCATGGATAAACTATCAATTAAAGAAAGAATTATTATCGAAGTTTGTGACTTTTTAGAAACGTGGTGTTGGTTTTTATTTGCATTTGGATTGGACAGAAGTTCGATTCAAGGAGATTTTTTATTAAAAAAATAATGAAGAATATATTGACAGAAACCTTGCGAGATGTTATCACGCAAGGTTTCTGTTTGCAACGCAAGCAGAAACCTTGCGTGATGTTAATATAAAAGTGCAAAGAATGAATTTGTAATAGTTACAATCATCTAATCATTAAAAGGAGGTATTTTTTATGGGAAAGAAGAACGACGGAGCAATTTTTTTGGAGTTGCCAGAAACAGAAGAATGGAAGAAGTTAGGATTACCTAAAGAGTTGGGTAACAACTTGAAAATGGTATATCAACGGAAAGAAAAGGATAAACCAGCAGAGTTTTTAGAAGTATGGAATCCAGATAAAGAATATCCTTCAAGTTGTATTATTACAAATGTTTCATCGACATTAGGAGGATTTAAGTTGATGCAAGCTGGAACTGAGATAGTGAATATGCAAGGTACAAGTAAAGATCCAAAACATGGTTATAATAGTTGGATAGATTTTATGAGAGCTGCGTATCAGAAAATAGGATTAGAAAATGGTCTTGTAGGTGGATGCTCAGTAGATAACTATATATATGAACGTGATGAAAATGGTGATGAAATTGCTATTCCATGTGCACATTCTGTATACCCAGCAGGTGCACATGTATATGAAATGGTTGGCGGACAAATTGACCCTAATAATTTTTATCTGGTTTCATTGTGTAGTCGTCACAATAAGGCAGGCACTATACGTACTTATATGAAATTAGAACAGGCGGTTTTGGCAATAAAGTTAAACAATTTTATGAAATAAAAAGGAGGACAAAATTATGGCAGACACAAAAGTTGTAACACCAACCAGCGCAGATGTTACCCCAACGGTAGTAGTAAAGCAACCAGACATTATGCAGGCTTTGATTAAAGTAGACTTTGAACTTCTTGGAACAAAGCTTGTGGCAGAGTACTACAAGTCAAATGATAAGGAATATTATCTGCTGATGCCTACAGATCAGGCAGATGCCAGAGGAATTACCATTAATGACATGATAAACGATATTTGTTATCTGATTGGCTTGGATGATACAGCAAAATTACAGGTTAAGGAATTAACTGATTGTATTGAATCGTTGGGGTTAAGCTTTAAAGATATCAAAGTTGTATTAAAAATGGCATATTTTTATTCGGTTGTGGACAGTACGAACAGTACAGGGGAAAATGCGGCACCGGTAAACAATACAGAATACGCATTCCAGCTTGAAATTGATACTTCAAAAGCACTCCCGGAAAGCCTCAAGATTTTCAATATTCAGAGAGTCGGTGTAGCAGTCTGGAACACAGAGAGAAGTAAGATTATCAGCCAGATGAATCTTTACAAACCGGAAGATTTGTTAAAAGAAATCTAAGAAGCGAGGTGGTTTTGATGTCAAAAGAATATATGAACAGTTCCTTGAATATGGAAGGTGAATTATGCGGTGTCAAAACCACTCTTTTGGCAGGTTGCATCGAAGATGAGCTGTTGTTTTCTGCGGAAGTGGAAATAACCAAAGACAGCCTGAAAGAACTTCTAAAACTGTTTGGCAGCGTTACGAAAGAAAAAGTAGGGGATTACGTGGAACTGCTGAACGATTTTGAGGTAAAAGCCCTGTTTGCACATAGCAATCAGCAGACCATGCTGGAGGTGCGTACAGAAGCACTAAAATTTTTGGCTTATGATGGAAAACAGGGAAAACTGGTTGCCTTTGCCCTTCTTCCGCAGGAAATTATCAATGGGGAAAACGATTCGCTGGCACAGGTAGTAAAGAAAGTGATGTATGTGTTTGGAATACACAGCTTCACCTTCCTTTACCGTAATACGAACATAAACTGTAGCGAATTGTACAAAGCATATTCGTACCTGCCGGAAGTTCCGCCCATAATAGAAGGAAGCCTTCTATTAAGCACAGCCTTTCGATTTGATGAAGTGGCAAAATATCCATTTACAGATGCCATGAGAACAATCTTCGGAATAAACCAGATGGATATATTCGTGGGGCTGGGTGGAAAACAGGTAAGCTGTGCACTGCTTGTGCCGGATATTGAAAATGCACTGTTAAGCTGTCAGAACATAGTAATCTATACACAGTTTGGCAGCAATAATGTGAAATTCCAGATGGCGGGAGCTATCGGACTAAGCTGCTTTCCGGGATTAAAATTTTATGTGAATGCAGAATTCACACTTACAAATGTATCAATATCGGCAAGTACCATGCCGACAAGCGTTTATCAGATACCTAATACAAAAATATCAATCTGCAACTGTGGGCTGGAGCTTGGCTTTGGCAAATCCGGTATCAATATCGGGGCAATGTCACAGATAAATATCCGCAATCTTATGTGGTATGGAGCATTGAGCATATCCTATAATGGTACGGTTCCAATGCTTGATATGATCAACATAGCCATGAGTGAAGTGTCGGTATCCTCTCTGGTATCAAACCTTGCAGGAATTGATTCGCAGTCAGTAAAAGAACTGGATATATTTACCGTCACAGCCTTTGACATCAATAGTTCAGGTGGCGGTAAAACGATTGATTTTAAGACACTTACAGATGCGGAAATCATACAGGCTGTAAATAATGCATTAGCGGGAATGAAGCAGGAGTATCTGCTGAGTCAGGACAATGTAAGTGTGACAAGACTTCCGGGCGATAGTGCCTGTGACGTTCTGAACACAAAGACCATGTTCCATTACTGGCTGAACAGTAAGGGAGAATTATCCTTTCCACCGCAGGCATATTATGCATCTAAGCATCTGACCATAGGCAGATACAATTTTGATATGGGAGTATTCTTTGCAGGACAGTTGGAGATTTTCGGACAGAAAATCAAAGTCATGTTTTCGTCAGTAAATGATAAAGGCATTCTTGGATATGCGGAAGTATCACCAATACATAACAGTGTGCTTATTATCAGCGGTTCCCGTTCTGAGAAAAACAGGATAAACCCGGTGCTTGGCAGTACATCAAACAGTACATTGGAACTGCTGACACAGGATTTTTACAGAAATGAAGTGACAGACAGACCGGTCACTTTATACATGGATGTATCAAAAAACGCCTGCAATTTTTATATAGATGGGCATATAGAACTGTGCAAAATATTTTCTTTTGATGCACTGGTATATTTTGCCAACAAAAACATAAGGATTGCTGTTGAAACAAGCTATTTCAACCTGTTTCGGGCTTCATTGTATCTGAATGCAGATTATCAGAAAATGAAAAATCTGTTCTTTGAATTTGAAGTCTCTCTCGACAGCACAGGATTACAGAATAACCTGAAACAACTGACGTACCTGCTGGATGAAGCAGTAACCAAATATGACAAAAAGATACATGATGCACAGAAAAAAATCAATGATGCAAAGAACAAAGTATCCTCCCTGCAAAATGAGATAAACTCATACAAAAGTAAAATCGAAGAGTGCAGGAGGGTAATTAGGAAAGCAAAATGGTATCAGTGGGCGAAGATGGCTAAGGAAACAGCCAAAATCGTAGGCTATGAGGTTGCCATTGGCGGCATATATCTTGCGATGAAAACGGCAGAGGCAGCTCTTGATGCAGCCAATAAGGTACTGTCGCTTGCAAACAAACTGGGTAGCGGTTTCCTTAACACAATTAACAAAGTGATTCAGGGTGTGCTTAATGTATTCTATATCAGCAAGGCACTTCTTGGCATAATCGTAAATGGAAGCCAGATATTTGTAAAAGTCAATATGGAGCTTACCGTTATTGGAAAACAGATATCCGTAAAAGAAGAAGTGGATATGAACAAACTGATTGAAAAGCCAATCATTCTGTTGGAGGAACTGACCATCAATCAGATCAAGGACCTGATAGATATGCTGTCATTGGGACAGACACCGGAATACGAGAGGATAGAGGCAACGCCATATCCATATATGGAATTTCCGGAAGATCCAGTGGAACTGTCAGAAATGGTTGCCTATGGTGCAAAACGAATCGAGCAGGCAAAGGGAATGGTAGAAGAACTTCAAGACCTGTACATTGACGAGCTTCAGGAGCTGGATTCCGAGATTGAGGATATGGATACAGAATTTAAGGCGGCAGCACAGATGGTAAGCTACTCTCTGGAAAAAGCATCGGATAACGTATACATAGATGGTATGGACGAACTGATTACGCAGATAGAGGAAGCAAAGGAGGACGGACAGATAAGTCCTGAAGAAATCAAGCTTGCCGAGTCATGTATAGATGATTATCTGAATATCATCCGCCCGTCCGCCACGACAATAGAAGAATCAAGTATGCGTGTGAAGGAATGCGTAGACAGCATAGATACTGAAAGAACGACAAAAAGAATGCGTAGTTCTTATAAGAACGCTGATGCAGAGAATGGAACTGAGCTTATGAACAACAGGGACTATGACAAGTTCTATGGAGAGCTCCAGTCTGTGGTAGAGAAGTATTTTCCGCATGGTTCCGGACATGGATATTTCAACATCACGGATGAAGAAGTATTCTATCAGGCATTAAATAACGCAAGAAAACAAGCAGGATGTGCTTATGTAGAACTGTCCGAGGAAGATGAAGAAGAAAATCAGGAATCAGGTCTGCTGTATGGAGCAAAACCGTTAAGGCGGATGGTAAGTGAAGGATATATTCAGAGGCTGCAATAAAAGTAAAAAATTATTGTACTCTTTTTCAGTCAGCCATTATGGGATGGTTAAAGTTTCATATACAAAAAAATCAGGAGCTTTCTAAGATTAGAAGGATGGAGCATCGTGCTCTTTCAAGGATAATCAAGGGAAGCTCTTTTGTTTATAAAAAGATATATTTGAATTTCAAATAAAAATTCTTGAAGAAACAGCCTTTTTTTAGTACAATAAAACTGAGTTAGTGTATAGAATGATAAATAGAAATTCATGATAGATTTTGTTCATATTATCTATCTGAATATGACTGGAAAATAAGAGAATATCTTTATGGGGACAGGATGTGTCACTGCACCATAATTCGGACAGGAGGAATGGCATTATGAAAAAATGGAAAGAAAGAGGAAAGCGAATCGCAGTATTGTTGCTTACGGCAGCCCTTGTTGGCAGCAGCGTGGACTTATCTGCTCTTACGGTGAATGCAGCAGAGGAAGAAAAAGTGCTGACCTGTGAAAAAGAGGAGCATACCCATGACGATAGCTGTTACGAAAGTGTACTGATTTGCACTGAGGAAGCAGAGGAACATGAGCATGACGATAGCTGCTATGAAGATAAGCTGATCTGTGAAAAGGAAGAACACACCCATGACGATAGCTGCTATACCATCACGACATCTTCCGATTCTGAGGACGAGAAGCAGGAGGATGAAAGTCAGGACGATACAACGGTGACAGGAGATAGCCCTGAGCAGACTACATCGGAAGAAACTGAAACCTCAGAGGAGAAATCAGAAGAAATAACCGAGACAGCAAAGCGTATTACCTCATGGACATGGAATGATGAAGAGGAAATGTTGGACTTGGAGGAAAATGTGCTGGCACTTCCCGGTGCATCCAAAGATCATATCGTATCCTTTGATGACATCGTATCATTTCTTCCTATCTCTATCACAGCCACGATTACAACATCTGCGTCTGTTACCGAAACAGAGGATACAGAAGCAACAGATGAATCGGAAGAAACGGATGGAGCAGAAGAAACCGTGACTCTGGAAGGCTGGGTATGTGAAAACTACCCGGAGGAAGGTGCGTACAGCGGTAACTATACTTTTACTGCGAATCTGCCGGAGGGCTATGAACTCGCAGAGGACGCAGCAGCACTGAAAGTAAATGTGGAACTGGGCGGAGCGCAGCTTTTGGAAGCAACCACCATCACACCAACACAACCAAGCGAAGGTGATGGCTCAGTAGAGAACCCGTATCAGATTACTTCGGCGGCAGAACTATACTGGTTCGCCGGACTTGTAAACGGAACTCTTACAGACGGTACTCAAAATAATTCAGCCTGTGCGAAGCTGATGAATGATATTACGGTAAATGATAATCTGCTTAAAAATATTACCTATAAAAAAGATGAATCTGGCAATCCGACCAATGAAGTAACAAACGGCGAGAACTTCATTTCATGGACACCGATTGGAGCAAATGGTAGCGCGTATCAGGGGACTTTTGATGGAAATGGACAGACCATCAGCGGACTCTTTTTCAATGATAGCACAAAAGATTATGTTGGCTTGTTTGCCAATATATGTGAGGCAACAATTCGGAATGTCGGTGTCGTTGATTCTTATTTTTTCGGAGAATATTATGTCGGAGGCGTGTGCGCATTCGGTGTAGATGGTACGATAACTGGCAGCTATAACACAGGTGGTGTAAGTGGAAATGGTGATGTCGGAGGCGTGTGTGGAGTTGGTATCCGTGGTACGATAACTGACAGCTATAACACAGGTAGTGTAAGTGGAGAAATGTCTGTCGGAGGCGTGTGCGGCGAAATATCAGATATTACGATAACCAATTGCTATTATCTGAAAGCGGAAGGCACGAATTTGGGTGGCATTGGCAACGCAGATGACACAGGGAAGGCAGAAGGAAAAACCGTTGCACAGTTTGCATCCGGCGAGGTTGCATACCTTTTGCAGGATGGGCAGACAGAACAGGTCTGGGGACAGAATATTGATAATGATGGTGAGAAACAATCTTTTCCTGTTTTTAGTAATGCGAAAGTCTATAAACCTTCAGAAAGTTCTCCTTGTAAGGCTGGATACACAAATAATGCGGAAGGCTTAAAGGAACATGATTTTGGCGACGACAAGACTGGCGAAAGCTGTTCGAATTGTAGTATAAAGAACATCAACTATTCCGGTATCAGTATTAGCAGTGTGGATACCCTTTACTACTATACAGGTAATGAGATTAAGCCGGATATTACCGTAAAAAACGGCGAGACATCATTAACTCTTGGTGAAGATTATAACATTACTTATGGTAATAATACGAGTGTAGCGGAAAGCAATGCTGAAAATGCCCCTTATGTGAAGATTACCGGAACAGGCAATTATGCAGGAGAAATTACAAAGAACTTTACCATTGCTTACATTGCTGCTCCGGATAATTATATAACAGGAACGAAAGGTGCGAATGACTGGTACACTTCAGATGTCACGATCGGCGTAGCAGACTGGCAGGTATCAACGGATAATAAGTCCACATGGCAGAAAAGCATTTCGGTTACCGAAGAGGGAACACATTCTTATACTCTTTATTTTAAAGACAGTAACGGATACATTACAGATAGCATAAGCAAAGAGATTAAGATTGATAAAGCTGCTCCAACCGGGACCATTAAGGTAAAAGAAAGTACATGGGATAAATTTTTAGAGACAATTACCTTTGGCTTCTGTACCAACACCAAAGAAAAAATTGAGATTACATCAAAGGATACCGGCTCCGGTATAGCTTCTACAGAATATCTGGTATCTGAAAAGGCATATACACAAATTTCAGATGTACAGAATCTGAGGGACTGGGCTGACTATAATAATAGCAAAAAGCCTGTAATCAAGACGAACAGGACCAACTATGTGTATGCGAGAATCACAGACAATGTCGGAAATGTAACCTATCTGTCCAGTGATGGCATTTTGCATGATGATGAGAAACCGTTTATTTTTGATAGAACCCCGGTCATGAAGGATCGCTCCGGTAGTGTGACATTTGAAATTTTTGAAGATGGAAGCGGTCTTGAGAATGTTTATTTCTTATATAGTACGGATATGGATAAGGTAACAAGTGCTACGACAGAGAATTTGAAAGCATCTGATTATCACAATGCAACCGGAACCTTTACATTATCAGACCTGAAACCAAATACCGAGTATTACTGTGCAGTTCTTGCAGTGGATAAGGCAGGAAATGAAAGTTATCTTTTAAATAGCACATTTAAGACATTAAAGGAAGCCATCACGGGAACTGTATCCATTTCCGGAGAGGCAGTATATGGAAAAACATTGACAGCATCCTATGAGGGACTTGCGACAGATGCCGGCGAAGTTACAGTTTCATGGTATCGTGGAGAAGATACTACAGCGATTGCTACCGGAGATACATATACTTTAACAGCAGATGATGTAGGAAAAGTGATTACAGTTAAGGTTACCGCTGAAAACTGTTCCGGAGAACTGACGGATTCCACCGCCGAGGTAGCAAAGGCAGAACATCCAAATCCACCGACGAATGGAAATGTGGATGATGAAAACAATACCTTTACCTTTAACGGAACAAGCGGAGTTACTTACGAATACAGTACCGATGGTGGAGCAAGTTGGACGGATATTACGGTAGATTCCGGCACCGGTGTTGGTACTGTTACAGTTGGAAACGTGATAGTCAACACAGGAGATTTACAGGTACGGGCAAAGGAAACAGATGGATATAAGGCAAGTGATGTTATTTCCAATACATCTGCCTATACCGCAACCTTAGAAGGCAGCGTAAGCCTTTCCGGAACTGCAAAGTATGGGGAAACCTTAACTGCAACTGTAACCGGAGCACAGCAGGGAGCTGTATTAACCTATACTTTCTGCGCGGACGATACAGTGCTTCAGCAGGGAAGCAGCAATACTTATAAGATTGTATCCGCCGAAGCAATTGGAAAACAGATTACAGTTAAGGTATCTGCGGAAGGATACATAGGAACAGTTAATGATACTTCGGATACTGTTGCAAAAGCAGACGGAGTGCTGACACTGAAACAGACTGAATTTACCCCGACCTTTGGGGATGAGGCATTTAAGCTTGGATGTAGCAGAACCGGAGACGGAACGATTTCCTATAAAGTTTCCGATGAAAAGGTCATTAAAGTTTCCGATACCGGAGAAGTAACGATTGTGGGAGCAGGAAGTGCCACCGTAACAGTATCTCTTTCGGAAACAGAGTGTTATACCGGTGCGGCAGAGCAGACGATTAAAGTCAATGTGGCAAAGAAAGACTATGTATTAAATCCGTCAACAGGTACGGCAGCTTATACATATAAGCAGGGAGCAAGTAATGTGGCGGTGGATGTTGCAGGAATGCTTCCGGCAGATAAGGGTAATACAACATACTCTGTGTCAACGGCAGATGCCGGTACGATACTTGAAAATGTATCGGTAGATAAAAATGGTAATCTTACCTACAATGTGAAGTCATTTGATAACTATACAGATGGAATTACAGCAACTATTGCAGTCACTGCAACGATGGCGAATTATAAAGATGTAACTTATACATTAACTGTAAAGATTACTGATAAATTCGTAGTGACGGAAAAGGCAGGTGCAAAGGTTTCTTCTGACAGCACATCCCTTGTGTACGGACAGAAGATAAGTGCATTAAAGCTTAATACCACAGAAGCAAAATTTGTAGCCAATGGAACAGAGGTAGCAGGTAAACTTAGCTGGGAAACACCGAATGAGGTACTGAATGCCGGAAGTCATCAGGTTACATGGAAGTTTGTGCCGAAGAATGAAGCACTTTATCAGGGATGTACCGGAACAATCACAGTAACCGTAAGTCAGGCGACACCGAATGTGACAACTGTTCCGACAGTGGCAGACAGAGTATATCATCCAACTGCAGCATTAACAGATAGTGATCTTGTTAGTGGAAGCGTAAGCTGGACTGTTGGTGGCGTGGAAAAGACTGTTGAAGGTAGCTGGAGCTGGAAGACAAACGGCACAGTTCCTACAACAAATGTGAACAGCTATGTAGCAGTATTTAATCCGACAGATACCACGAATTATGTGCCGGTAACGAAGAATATTACCGTCAGGGTTGTAGCAGCAACAGCTTATGTGGCTGAAAAACCTACTGTAAGTGCTATTACTTACGGACAGACCTTATCAGATGCAACAATAGCAGGTGGAAAAGTACAGTACAGTGAGAATGACACAACTCTTGTAGACGGAACATTTTCTTGGAAGGATGCAAGTCTTGCACCGAATTGTGCAGACAGCAATCTGACAACTTATGTATTGGTATTCACACCGACAGATCGTGCAAATTACAACACGGTTGAAACGGATGTAACCATCACAGTAAATAAGGTAAAAGACGCACCGCATATGCCGGGATCGGCTATGAGTGTTCCATACAGTAACAAAACTGTCGGTACAGTTACTTTAGCGAAAGACTGGACATGGCAGGAGAGTGATAAGGCTACTGCATTGGAAGTAGGTGTGCCTGTGACCGCAACTGCTGTTTACAATGGTGCGGACAAGGGCAATTATGAAAATGAATCAGTGGTAATCACAATTACCAGAAGTGATTGTGAACATAAGAATACTGAGGTTAGAGGTGAAAAGGAATCCACCTGTAAAGAGGAAGGATATTCAGGAGATACCTATTGTAAGGATTGTGGAGAATGTATCAGTACAGGTCATGCCATAGAGAAAAAAGAACACTCCGGCGGAACGGCAACATGTACCCATAAGGCGAAATGTTCAGTCTGCGGTGCAGAGTATGGCACTTTAAATCCGAATAACCACGAAGCCATAAAGCTGGTGGGTAAGAAGGATGCTGATTGTACTTCTTCCGGTTACACCGGAGATAAGTGTTGCAGTGGTTGTAATGCAGTCCTTGAAAAAGGAAAGACAATAGCCGCAACCGGACACGATTATCATTCAGAGATTACAAGGCAGCCTACCACTACAGCGGAGGGCGAGAGAACCTATACCTGTGTAAACTGCAATGACACTTACACAGAAACGATTCCAAAGCTTCCTGAAGAAGAACATGAGCATAACTATACTTGTACGATAACAAGGGAAGCAACCTGTACCCAGACAGGAATTAAGACATATACATGTAAGTGTGGTGACAGCTATACAGAAACAATTCCTAAGCTTAACCATAAGTATACAAGCAGTGTAACGGTAGAAGCTACTAAGGAAAAAGAAGGCGAGATGACATATACCTGTTCATTGTGTGGACACAGCTATACGAAACCAATCGCTAAGTTAAAGGATGATAATAGACCAGGAGATAATAAGCCGGGAGATAACAAACCAGGAAATAATAAGCCGGGAGATAACAAACCGGGAGAAGGCGGCGATAAGAAGCCAGCGGAAATACCGGATACCGGAAAGCCGTTCATCAAAGACGAAACAGGTAAAGAAGGCTGGGATGTTATCAAGAACGAAACATCAGATGCAAAAGATGGCGATGCGGTAAAGGTTGATATGAACGGTGCTACCGTAGTACCGGGAGATGTTCTTGACACTATCGCAGGCAAAGATGTAACCATTGTGTTTGACATGGGTAATGGCATTACATGGAGTGTAAACGGAAATAGCATTACTACTGACAAGGTAAGCGACATCGACTTCAGCGTAAAGGTTGGAGAAGAAGCCGGTAATAACATTCCTGTGGATGTTATCAATAATGTGACTGGAGAGAGATATTCTATCCAGATCAGCCTTGCCTATGACGGCGAGTTCGGATTTACAGCAGTCCTTTCCATCAACATGGAAGCAAAGAACGTAGGACTTTATGCAAACCTGTTCTACTACAATGAAACTACAGGAGAGCTTGAGTTTATCTGTGCAGATGAGATTGCAGAGGATGGAACTGCTGACCTGACTTTCACTCATGCTTCTGATTACACCATCGTGATTGATGAAGCACCGATGGATGGAAACGGGGCAGACGACAGTACAGGAACTGGCAGCAACAATGTGACTACCGAGTCAAAAGAGGATTCATGGAATCCACTCTGGATTATCATCATCGGAGCCATCGTGATTGTGGCAGGACTTGGAATATTCTTTATCATAAAGAAAAAAGAAGATAAAGAAGATAAAGATAATCAGTAACAGTTAATTAAGATGCAGCATATGTGAGAGAAATTTCATGTATGCTGTATTTTTTGTTATAAACCATTCGAGAACTCACATATTAAACAATGTATTTGATTAAGACAGTAAAAGGAGATATAACAAAAGTAACAGATGTGCAGGCAATTGTTAATGCAGCAAATAACTCTCTTCTTGGCGGAGGCGGTGTAGATGGTGCGATTAATAGAGCAGCAGGACCGGAGCTATTGCGGAGTGCAGGACACTTCATGGATGTGAAACTGGTGACGCAAAGATTACAAAAGCATATAATCTGCCTTGTGATTATGTAATACATACAGTTGGACCAATATGGAATGGAGGAAGAAATAGAGAAGAGGAACTTCTTGCTAACTGTTATTTTAATTCTATGAAGCTGGCAATGGATAATGGAATCAGGTCTATTGCATTTCCTTCCATATCAACGGGAGTATATAGTTTTCCAGTTGAGTTGGCGGCAAAGATTGCGGTACATACAGTAAACCGGTTTTTGCAGGATAATACAGATTGTTTTGATCTGGTGGAGAGGGTACTATTTGATACTCATACTGAATCGGTGTATGAAGCTGAGGTTGATAAATTATATGATAAATAAAATGGCTAAAGGGAGTTGTTATGTACGCTGAAAAAACAGATTATGATGATATTGAAATGTCGAGCAGGTTGCGGAATGTCCTAAGAAGAAATGGATTTGAGTCATTGGAAGAATTGAGAGAATATCCAAAGGAGCATTTTATAAAGTTTCGTAATATGGGGCAGGCGACGCTGCAGGAATTATATCAGATTTGTGAAGAGCAAGGCATAAAGCTTCGTAGTGTAGAAGATCTGAATGATAAGGAACATGGAGTCAGATTTGATGACTTCCTATGTATGGATGCATTTAGAATGGGGATAAAATGCAAAGATGATTTGAGAAGATATAGTCTTGAGGAACTTGAAAATATGTGTCCGAAGGATAAGAGATTGTTTGTAAGATTAAAGAAGTTGAAAACAATACAAGGGTAATTTTATGGGATTTGTTAAATAAAAGAAAGCTACGAAAAATCTGATTATAAAATCGTTGTTTATCAAGCTGTTTAATTTTGAAAATTTCTTTGAAAAACTATTGACTCCTACGTAACGTAATAGTTTAGAGTATGCTTATCGAGAGGAGGAAATGACAATGATGACGGTGAATGAAGTAAGTAAATTAACAGGAGTGAGTATACGCACTCTGCAGTATTACGACACCATTGGACTCTTAAAACCTATTGAATATACAGAGTCAGGTTATAGGTTGTATGACGATACATCCTTGGAAAGGCTGCAACAAATTTTACTGTTTAAAGAATTGGAATTTCCGCTTAAGGAGATTAAAAAGATAATCGATGCTCCTAACTTTGACAGGAACAAAGCATTAGAGCAGCAGATTGAATTGCTTACGATGAAAAAGGAGCATCTTGAAAATCTTATTAGTTTCGCTCGAGGAATAAAAGGAATAGGAGTGAAATATATGGATTTTAAAGTATTTGATACAAGAAAGATTGATGAGTATTCTAAACGAGCAAAAGAACAATGGGGACAAACCTCTGAGTTCAAGGAGTTTGAAGAGAAAACAAAGAACTGGACTAAAGATGACGAAGCTACTGCCGCCAATGAGTTTATGCAATTATTTGTTGAATTTGGACAAATGAAGGAAATGAACCCGGCAGATGAGCAGGTGCAGTTGCAGGTAAAGAAACTTCAGGATTACATTACGAATCATTTTTATACATGTTCTGATAAGATTTTATGTGGTCTTGGAAGAATGTATGCTGGTGGAGGAGAACTTACGGAAAATATTGACAATGTTGCTGGTACAGGCACTGCGGAGTTTGCAAGTAAAGCCATTGATATATTTTATATAAGCAAAAAATAACTCACAGTTTGCAGAGCTGAGAAGATTGAGATGGATAAAATCTCCAGCTCAATCTTCTACATGGAATACATCTTCCACCAGCATATTAAAGTACTTTGATATTCGCAGCATAAATTCGGCAGATGGGGTACTGTCCCCACGCTCTATCCTGCCGACAGTTTTGGTGCTGTATCCGATAGCAGCGGCAAGGTCATCCTGGTAAATGCCTCGCTGTTCCCGGATTTCTCTGATATTATTTGTAACCGCCATAAAAATCCCTTCTTTCAGTTCTATAGCTATAGATATTTTCCTTAAATGAAAAACTCAGTGCAAAATCAAAAGGTTTTCTAATACATTAAACATTGTATTTTCTGTTTTTCTGGTATTTTATGTGATATAATCCGATTAAAACTGTTGAAAAACGCTTAATTGTTTACATGCCAAAATAGCGGCTCGCATTTTCTTCTGCAAAAGTTAATGCAACCCACTTCATATTGATTATGGATGATTAACTATCTGCTTTTCATTCTTATTCTTTACTAAGTAACTTTGGTCTTAAACATATCTCGTCTGCGGCGACTGGAGACATGTTAAGCACTTCCAACAGTTTTTTCATTTCTTCAGTTTCTACAAGATCGTATGGCCTTTTGTATTCAAGTCCTGGTCTCGTTGTACTGTTGATATGATTTGCAATCAGTGTCATATCTTCCTGGGTATATCCCTTAAAAGTCTTACCTCTTGGAATGACATATCTTATAAATTCATGATTCTTTTCGATGTGAGGTTTCTGCCATGATGCCTGTGGATCACAATAAAAAATTTTAGCCCTTGGTGAACCACTCTTTGTATATTCGAGAGCTAATGCATTCTTGAAACATCTTCCATTATCAGTAAGTATCACCGGAAAAAGCTTTCTAAATCTTTTAACACCTAATGCCTTTGTAAGCTTATCAAATACCTCTATTACCGGATCCATTGCTTCTTCTTCAATCAGTATCATTAGCATTACAGAATTACTATTAAACATGATTGTAAGAAGTACCTGTTCCTTTGTTCTAAGTCCTCTAACGGTGTCCATTTCAACCACAGGTGCATCCGGATGTTCCTCCATATACTTTTGAAAGTCTTCATAAGTTCTTCCCTGTCTGTAATTGAACTTGTTACACTTTATTTCAGTCTGCTTTTTTCGACGCTTTTTATATTTTACTTTACGCCTAAGATCCAGGTTACTTATGGTCAATTCTCCAGCATCTATATAGTTGTAAATACTTCTTTCAGATACTTTTATTTCATCACCATGTGTATTACATATATGTGATAATGGCTGTCCTTGACGAATAAGCGGTGACAAAATTTCATCTAATGTCTGGAGTTCTTCTTGACTAAGTCTTATTCCCTCACGCGACTCTGAACGAACCTTTTTCGCCTTTGCATCCGCCTTTTCCGCAAGATAATAGAACTTGTTATACTTACATGCTTTCTTATTCTTTTCACTGCATGAATCGCATACAAATGGTGCCCTTTCTGTTTTTTTACAAGTATGTGTAACGCACCTGTCACAATACCCTGTACAATCATGCTCCATACAAGTCCAACATCTCTTGCTGCAGTACTCATCTCCGCAAAGACCTGTCTTTCTACAACTTGGCGGATAAATACAATCCGTCCCATAAGAATACGGTGTCTTGACCATTATTCT
>ERZ780106.301-NODE-301-length-20881-cov-3.080620_pt1 | contig 20881 bp, 14 predicted proteins | sample MGYA00511572_ERZ780106 | MGnify/ENA primary metagenome ERZ780106 (study PRJEB29588, sample SAMEA2161876) | human gut metagenome | biome: human gut; feature: human-associated habitat; material: faeces | place: Denmark | collected 2008/2010 ...
TATGAAGAGCCGAGGTGGTCGCGCCGCCTATGAACAGCAGAATGTCCAGCCCTCTTCTGGTCATTTCACGGCAGAGCTCCTCCATCTGGAAAAGCGAAGGCGTGATAAGTCCGCTGGCCCCGATGATGGAAGCGTGATGCCTTACCGCCTCGTCCAATATCTTCTCCTTCTCCACCATCACACCCAAGTCAATGACATTGAACCCGTTGCAGCCCAATACTATGCCCGTGATGTTCTTTCCGATATCGTGTACATCACCCTTGACCGTGGCATTGATGATTACCGGCCTGCCAGAGCCTGAGTCACTGTCGCCGCTCATATAAGGCTCCAGCACTGCCACCGCGTCCTTCATGATCTTGGCTGATTTCACCACCTGCGGCAGGAACATCTTTCCGGCTCCGAACAGCTCGCCGACACGCTCCATCCCCTCCATCAGAGGACCTTCAATCACCTTTACGGCCGTTCCGTATCTGCGGTAGCAGTCGAGGACGTCTTCCTCAAGCCCGGTATTCCTGCCTTTGACTAATGCCTCTTTTATCCGTTCCTCAGCTGTGGCGGCTTTCTCAGTCCCATGCTCTGCGGCGTTCGGGCCAATCCCCTGAGCAGCAGCCTCTTTGGCCGCCATTATCTCCTGAGCCTTGCCTATCAGCCTCTCAGTGGCATAAGGATCCCTGTCCAGAATGACATCTTCCGCCTTCTGTTTCAGGTCCGGTTCAATGTCGTCATATACCTGCAGCATGCCCGGATTCACGATACCCATATCAAGTCCGGCATTTACGGCATGATAGAGAAAAATCGAGTGCATCGCCTCGCGAACCGGATTGTTTCCCCTGAATGCAAACGACAGGTTGGAGATGCCGCCAGAAGTATATGCACCCGGCAGATTCGCCTTGATCCATCTCACCGCCTCGATGAAGTCGATTCCGTAGCGCGCGTGTTCGGCAATGCCGGTCCCGACCGAAAGGACATTGACATCGAAAATAATATCCTGTGGCGGGATATCCAGCCTTTCCGTGAGCAGCCCGTAAGCTCTCCGGCAGATTTCTGTTTTCCTGTCAAATGTGGTGGCCTGTCCTTGTTCGTCGAAGGCCATCACCACCATTGCAGCCCCGAGTTTGTGTATTTCTTCTGCCTTTTTCAGAAACGCCTCCTCGCCCTCCTTCAGGCTTATGGAGTTCACAATGCATTTGCCCTGAGCGTTTTCCAGACTCGCTACGATGGTGTCCCAATGCGAAGAATCGATCATCAGCGCCGCCTTCGCCACAGCCGGGTCATTGGAGATGTGTCTCACGAATTTCTCCATGCAGGCGCGGCTGTCCAGCATCGCGTCATCCATGTTTATGTCAATGATGGCTGCGCCGTTCTCTATCTGCTCTGCTGCAATCTGAAGACCTGCCTCATAGTCTCCGGCTGCTATCAGCCTTGCGAATTTTCTCGAGCCCGCCACGTTCGTGCGTTCTCCGATATTCGTGAAATTGCTGTTCTTCAGGTCAATGCTGACTGCCTCCAATCCGCTCACTGTCAGGATTTTGCCATCCCTTTCGGTATCATTCGTGAGACTTCTTGGCCTGATGTCCTTTACAGCCTCGGAAATTGCAGCTATATGTTCAGGCGAAGTGCCGCAGCATCCGCCCACGATATTGACAATGCCTTTTTCTGCCATTGCCCTGACGGCGCTGCTCATCTGCTGAGGCGTCTCATCGTAACCGCCCATCTCATTAGGCAGACCCGCGTTAGGATAGCAGATGACTGGACATCCGGCGAAACCTGCCACTTCTTCCACGAGGGGAGTGAGGTCCTCAGCTCCGAGTGAACAGTTGAGTCCGAATGCCGTGAGAGGGTAGTGGCTGACCGATGTGTAGAATGCTTTGATGGTCTGTCCGGTCAATGTCCTTCCGCTCTTGTCATTGACAGAAACGGAGACTATCGCCGGGAAATTGCCGTTTCCGGTGATGTTTTCCAGTGCGTAGAGCGCGGCCTTGGTGTTCAGGGCGTCGAAACAGGTCTCTATCAATATCAGGTCCGCTCCGCCATCGACCAGTCCGCGTATCTGTTCGTCGTATGCCGAGACCATGTCCCTGAAACTGTACGGCCTGACTTCCGGGCGGTTGATGTCCGGAGCAAGGCTGAGGGATTTGGATGTGGGACCCACGCTGCCCGCCACAAGGATACGTCTTTCCGTTACCGAATCGGCCGCCTGTCTTGCAATGCGTGCTCCTTCAAAGGCCATTCTGTAGGCCAATGCCTCGGTTCCGTATTCCTTCTGGGATATCTTGTTGGCACTGAAAGTGTTGCTCTCGATGATGTCCGCCCCAGCCTTTATGTATTCGAGGTGAATCTCCCTGATTATCTCAGGGTGCGAGAGATTCAGGCATTCATTGTCTCCCTTGAGCTCTCTGACTGCTTGACTGTCAATGATATCTGTATGGAAATCCTCTTCAGCGAGTCCGTATCGCTGAAGCATCGTACCCATCGCGCCATCCAGAATGATGATGCGTCCATTGAAAAAGTCTTTGTCAAGCATCGTTTTCGAGTTGATTGCGGAAGCCGTTACCGGGAGAGTTTCACCTTAAGTTTGGAAATCATGTCCCTGGTCATCGACTCCAGATCATATTCCGGTTTCCAGTCCCATTCCGCACGGGCGCAACTGTCGTCCATGCTGTCCGGCCAGCTGTCTGCAATGCTCTGCTTGAGCGGGTCCGGGGCATATTCCATCTCGAAAGAAGGTATTTCCTTGCGGATGGCTTCGTATATGTTTTCAGGAGCGAAACTCATGGACGCGATGTTGAATGCGTTCCTGTGGATAAGCCTTGAAGGATCTGCTTCCATCAGACTGATGGCGGCGTTCAGCGCATCCGGCATGTACATCATGTCCATAAACGTACCCGGTTTCAGCGGGCAGATGAATTTCTCACCTTTGACTGCAGAATAATATATGTCCACAGCGTAGTCCGTCGTGCCGCCTCCCGGGAGCGTGACATTGGAAATCAGGCCCGGAAATCTCACTGCACGTGTGTCCACGCCATATTTGAGGAAATAATAGTCGCTCAGGAGCTCGGTCGTAACCTTGGAAACTCCGTACATTGTCCTGGGCCTCTGGATGGTGTCCTGAGGAGTCCCCACGTGCGGGGTGGTCGGGCCGAAGGAACCGATGGAACTCGGCGTGAATACGGCGCATCCTTTTTCTCTGGCCACTTCCAGCACGTTCCACAGGCCGTCAATGCCGATTTTCCACGCGAGCTTGGGTTTGGACTCGGCTACCACTGAAAGCAGTGCCGCAAGATTGTATATCGTGTCAATATGATACTTCTCCACCACGGAGGCAATCATTTCCCCGTCAGTGACATCCACCACCTCACAGGGACCGGACTCTTTCAGAATTCCTTTCGGCTCGCTGCCGTGAATATAACCGACTACAACATTGTCATTGCCATAACGGCTGCGCAATTCCATTGACAGTTCAGAACCTATCTGTCCTGTAGCTCCGATGATGAGAATTTTTTTCATTTTTGATGTGATACATTTTCTTGGGAAATGCTGCTTTCCCCTGTTAACCAATCTTATGTAATCCTTTAGGGTAATCCTTTAAAAAGAGTTACTCACAAAAGTAAGCAGTTTTTTTCATCATTCCTATATGGAAAATCCAATTTTAATCCGTAATTTGCCAAGATAAAAAGACTTTACACAAAACAGACTTTATAATGTACGGAAAAATGAAAGAGCATCTCAGCAAGACTCTCACTGAGATTCGCGAGGCGGGACTCTATAAGGAAGAACGCCTGATAGAGAGTTCACAGTCAGCAGTTATCGATGTCGCTGGAAAAGAAGTGCTTAACTTCTGTGCCAACAACTATCTCGGACTGGCAAATGACCCGAGACTTGTCAAAGCTTCCGCGGCAATGATGGAGAAACGCGGTTTCGGTATGGCTTCAGTGCGTTTCATCTGCGGAACACAGGACATCCACAAGCAGCTGGAAAAGGCGATCAGCGAGTATTTCCATACTGAAGACACCATCCTCTATGCCGCTTGCTTCGATGCCAACGGAGGAGTTTTCGAACCGCTTCTGACTGAGGAAGATGCCATCATTTCCGATACATTGAACCATGCGTCCATCATCGACGGCGTAAGGCTCTGCAAGGCGAAGAGATACCGTTATGCCAATGCAGATATGGCCGATCTCGAGCGTTGTCTGCAGGAGGCTCAGGCCCAGAGGTTCAGGATTATCGCCACTGACGGAGTGTTCTCCATGGACGGAAACGTGGCTCCGGTGGACAAGATCTGCGAACTGGCGGAGAAATACGATGCCCTCGTGATGGTGGACGAGTCTCATTCAGCAGGTGTGGTAGGCGCTACCGGTCATGGCGTAAGCGAGCTCACTGACACCTATGGCAGGGTCGATATCTACACCGGTACTCTCGGCAAGGCATTCGGCGGCGCTATGGGAGGATTCACCACAGGAAGAAAGGAAATCATTGACCTTCTCAGGCAGAGAAGCCGTCCTTATCTTTTCTCCAATTCATTGGCTCCTTGCATTATCGGCGCAAGCCTGGAGGTTTTCCGCATCCTGAAGGAAAGCAACGAGCTGCATGACCGTCTCGTGGAGAATGTCAACTACTTCAGAGACAGAATGATGGCTGCCGGTTTCGACATCAAACCGACTCAGAGCGCCATCTGTGCAGTGATGCTTTACGATGCGCGTCTTTCACAGGTGTTCGCGGCCAAGATGCAGGAAGAAGGCATCTATGTTACCGGCTTCTACTATCCGGTAGTGCCTAAGGACCAGGCCCGTATCCGCGTGCAGCTTTCTGCGGCTCACAAGAAGGAGCATCTCGACAAGTGCATTGACGCATTCATCAAGGTCGGCAAGGAACTCGGTGTGCTGAAATAGCATTATAGGAATAAAAGGAATTGCGGCATTCTCCTGTTGATGGAAAATGCCGCAATTTCATGTTGCTTGTGTCGCTTACTTGGTGCCGAAGATCCTGTCTCCAGCGTCTCCCAAGCCAGGAACGATGTATGCGTCCTGATTCAGGTGGTCATCTACGGACGCTACATATATATCTACGTCCGGATGCTCTTTCTGTACCTGCGCGATTCCCTCTGGAGCTGCTACAAGGCACATGAGACGGATATTGGTACATCCGCGTTCCTTCAGCATCGTCAATGCGTCGCAGGAGCTTCCTCCTGTCGCGAGCATAGGGTCGGTAACGATTACCAGGCGCTTGTTTATATCCTCAGGAAGCTTGCAGTAATAAACTACCGGCTTGTGAGTCTTCTCGTCTCGGTAGAGGCCGATGTGACCGACTTTTGCCACAGGTACCAATGTCTGGAGTCCGTCCACCATGCCGATACCTGCACGCAGAATAGGTACGATGGCAAGTTTTCTTCCTGAAACCTTCTTCGCCGTCATCTTGCAGATAGGGGTTTCGATTTCGACATCAGCCAGCGGAAGGTCGCGGGTGACCTCGTAGCCCATCAGAAGTGAAATTTCTTTAAGTAATTCGCGGAAATCCTTGGAACCGGTTTCCTTTTTCCTCATGATTGTCAGCTTGTGCTGAATCATCGGGTGGTCTATAACGTGAATTGTGCTCATTTGGCCGTTAATTTTTCGTAAAGTTACCATAATTTTTCTATTTTTGTACGATTTGAAAAACGATTTCCCATATGCTGAGAGTTTTCTGCAAGAATACCGGTACTTTTCAGGAGTTTCCTGAGGGTACGATGCTGCTCGAAATGATAGACAGTTTCGAGTTCGAACGCCCTTATGAAATCATTGCGGCGAAGGTCAATAATGTCGCACAGGGACTGAAATTCCGGGTCTATAACAACCGCGATGTGGAATTCCTGGACTATCGCTCGTACAGCGGAAGGAATGTCTATAGCCGTTCACTCTGCTTCCTGCTCTACAAGGCGGCGCAGGATGTTTTCCCGGATTGCAAGGTGGTGATGAGAAGGCCGATATCCAAGGGCTTCTTCGTTAGCATCGACAAGGCTGACGGGAATCCGCTGTCCGCAATGGACGTGGCCCGAGTAAAGCAGCGTATGATTGAAGTCGTGGAGGAGAAAACGCCGTTCCACAGGCATGAGGTGCAGATAGAGGAGGCGATAGACGTGTTCAGGAAACTGGGCCACATGGACAAGGTGAAGCTGCTGGAGTCTTGCGGAGAGGTCTATATCAGCTATTATACATTAGGCGACACGGCTGACTATTATTATGATGTACTGGTCCCTGATGCCGGCTATCTCAAGGTCTGGGACCTGACCCCATATCGTGACGGTGCGATTCTGAGAGTTCCGGACAGGCATAAGCCCGAGCAGCTGGCTCCGTTCATTGAACAGCCCAAGACTTTCGACGTGTTCGCGGAGACTATCCGCTGGAACCGCATAATGGGACTGGACAATGTCGGTGACGTGAACCAGGCCTGTATCGACGGCAAGGCAACTGACTTGATCCAGGTGGCAGAGGCGCTGCAGGAAAAGAAGATTGTCCAGATCGCGGAGGAGATATTCAGCAGGTACAAATCTCCGCAGAAGGTGCGCATTGTCCTGATTACTGGCCCGACCAGCAGCGGCAAGAGTACGTTCTGCAAGCGTCTGAGTGTGCAGCTGAAGGCTTGCGGTCTGCATCCGGTGTCTTTCTCTACCGATGATTATTTCGTGAACAGGCTGGATACGCCGAAGCTTCCGGACGGCAGTTATGATTTCGACAATTTCGATACTGTGGACCATGCCGCGTTGCAGAAGGATGTGCTGAAGCTTATTTCCGGTGAGACTGTGGAAGTGCCTGAGTATAACTTCGTTACCGGTATCAGGGAGTACAATGGGAAGAAACTGGCGCTCGAAGAGGGTTCCATCCTGCTGATCGAGGGGCTCCATGCGCTGAATCCTAAACTGCTGGACAATATCCCTGATTCCGAGAAGTTCCGCATATTCATAAATACCATCACGAGCATTTCGCTGGATGACCATAACTGTATTCCGACAAGTGACAACCGTCTGTTGAGGCGTATTGTGAGGGATTTCAACAAGGGAGCGTTCACGGCCCAGGAGACTATTTCCAACTGGCCGAATGTGCGTCGTGCCGAGGTGAAGTGGATCTATCCGTACCAGGAGGATGCTGATGTGCTGTTCAATTCTGCCTACCTTGTGGAGTTTGCGGTGCTTCGCAGCCATGCAGAGAGGATCTTGGCTACTGTGCCTAAGAATTGTCCTGAATACAGTGAGGCGCACCGGCTTGAGAAGTTCCTGCATTATTTCGTCTATGTCTCGGACAAGCAGATTCCGCCTACTTCGTTGATGCGCTACTTTATCGGATAGATTGTGGGCTGTAACGGCTCTTGATAACTTTAAAAATCATTGATTATGAATACTTTATATAAGAAACTTTGTGGTGTTCTCTTTGTCGGTCTCCTGACATTGACATTGTCTTACAGCGGCTTTGCTGCCGGTCCGGTGGTGTCTGCCTGCATTGAAAAGAATGGTGCGGCGAAGAAGGGGGACGGCGTCATCCGGATTCTGGCGATCGGGAACAGTTTTTCGCAGGATGCTGTGGAACAATATCTTTACGAGCTGTTCGATGCTGCCGGAATCAAGGTGATAATCGGCAATATGTATATAGGTGGCTGCTCGTTGGAGAGGCATTATAATAATTCTGTTTCGGGCAAGGATGCGTATGCTTACCGGAAAATTGTCGATGGGAAGCGGACCAATACTCCGAATACCAGACTGATTGATGCTGTCTTGGATGAGCCGTGGGATTATATCAGTCTCCAGCAGGCGAGCGGCAAGTCCGGTCTGTATGAAACTTACAATCCGTATCTGCCTTCATTGATTTCGTATCTTCGTGAGAATGCGCCGAAGAAGGATTTCAATCTTGTGTGGCATCAGACGTGGGCTTATGCTTCGGATTCTGACCATAGGGATTTCCCGAAATACGGGAACAGCCAGATGGCGATGTATGAGACGATTGTGTCTGCGGCCAGAAAGGCGTTGAAGGACAATGATTTCGATGTGCTTGTTCCGTCTGGTACTGCGATTCAGAATGCGAGGACTTCGTATGTGGGGGACAAGTTCAACAGGGACGGTTACCATCTGGAGCTGAATTATGGCCGTTATACTGCTGCCTGCACGTGGTTTGAAGCGATTTCCGGAAAGTGTGTTGTGGGCAATTCCTATGCGCCGGATTCTGTAGATGAGGGCAAGAAGGTGGTGGCGCAAAATGCTGCCCATCTCGCTGTGCGGCATCCGTATCGCGTCACGGTAATGAAACGCTTCCGCAGTGAATAGAAGTGAATAAAAGTGATAGCTTGGACACGGAATATTGTTAGTGTTGAGACCCGGAGAAGCACTTGTGAGGACCAGGCCCTTGACTGTTTTTTTATTGGGACTCTGTCCCAAACCCTGACACTCCGTGCGGCCTTTACGTCCTCTACGTATTTGCAGGAGCAAATACCCGGACCCGGCCGGTCGTCTGATGACGACTTGTTAAATCTTCGGAGGTGCACTTGTGAGGACAATAGCACGGGTGCTCCGCCTGTAACAGCGACAATTTCGCTATTTTTGTCAGATGAATAGAAAATATATGAAAGATTGAGCATATTATTGGGAATAGGAATGTTGATGGCAGCGCAGTTTGGGCTGTCAGGGGCGGCGTTCCCGTCGGCGGCGATGTCAGGGACTATGTCCGGAATGGCGTCGGTGCAGGGGACCGCGGCTGGCTATAAGGCAGTTGCGGACATGGCGGCGTTCAGGAAAGAACTGGCGTCCAAGACATCGGCATTGACCACGATTCAGGCGAAATTCGTCCAGACGAAGTACCTGAGCGTATTCAGCCGCGAAATGAAATCCGAAGGACGGTTCTACTGGCAGAAGACCGACAAGATCTGCCTCGACTACCGTACACCGGTCGCCTACGAAATCGTCATCAACGGCGATAAGATCAAGACCGTAAACGCCGGCAAGGCCTCCGTCATTGACACTAAGGGAAATCCCATGATGGACCAGATGAGCACACTCATAACATCCTGTATGACAGGAGATTTGACCAAGCTTGGCACGGATTTCACCGTAAACGTGGAAGAGTCCGTGGCCGATTACAGACTCACAATCGTCCCGAAATCGAAGACTGTCCGCGCATATATCGACAAGATGGTTATCCTGCTGAACCGCAAGGACTTGTCCGTGAACCGGCTGACCATGTACGAGAATGCTTCCGACTATACGATGTATGACTTTACAGATAAGAAATTCAATGCGGCGATACCTCAGACTGTCTTCAATATGCGTTAGCCTCGCATTGACGACCTCCTGCTTTCCGAAACTCCTCGTTTCCGAACTGCCGCAGTCCCAGAATGTCCAGGAACAGACCGCGACATTCGAGTCTGCAGCCGTCCAGACTAATGCAGACGAAAGCGGCAGTACCGAACCGCGCAGCTTTACATTTACGTTGGGCGTAGGGAAACGGCAGCTGTCAGGAATAATGCTCGCCAAACCTGTTGAGGAAGGCTCGTGGAGAGTAGTCGGAACCACATATTTCGGAATGACATTGTTCGACATGACAGTCTCCAGAGACAGTTACGTCACCAACTACGTCGCAGACGCCATAAGCAGAGATGCCTTCTCGGCATTCCTCGCTTCCAAACTCAGAAAATCATTATCAATGTAACGCACGATGCCAGAAAACGAGATATATAACTACGCGCCGGAAGCGAACAATGCTGTGGCTAAATCTCCTCAAGAGTGCCGCAAAGCCTTGAAAGACCTGGGCTGCTGCGTGATAATCCCGACCTACAACAACGCCGGAACTCTCTCGCACGTTATCTCCGAAGTCCTGCAATACTCTGAAGACGTGATAGTTGTGGATGACGGCAGCACTGACACCACACCTGAAATCATCCGGTCATTCGGAGATGCCATAAAATCATTGACCCAAGAGAAAAACCAAGGCAAGGGCGTGGCGCTCCTGTGCGGAATGGTCTATGCGAAAAGATACGGCTTCAAGTATGCCATCAGCATTGACTCCGACGGACAGCATTATCCTTCAGACCTCCCGATTTTCGCGGAATCGATAAGCAAAATGCCTGATACACTGATAGTCGGGGCACGGAACCTGCGGGCCGAGGGAATGCCCGGCAAGAACACATTCGCGAACCGTTTCTCCAATTTCTGGTACAAACTCGAAACCGGAATACGCCTCGAAGACACGCAGTCCGGCTACAGAGCCTACCCGCTCGACAAGATCGAATTGTGCTCGAAATTTCTCACCGGCGGATACGAATTCGAACTCGAAATCCTCGTCTTCTCCGCATGGAGAGGAACCAATGTCGTCAATGTCCCTATCCGCGTCTATTATCCGCCTGAAGGAGAACGCGTCTCGCACTTCAAGCCATTCCGTGACTTTACGAAAATCAGCATACTGAACACCATCCTCGTACTGTATTGCCTGCTCTGGCGCTGGCCCGTGAACTTCTTCAGGAAACTAACATGGAAGAATTGTAAAACATTCATTGACAGATACATAATTCATTCACCGGAAAGCAATGCGAGAATAGCGTCAGCGATAGCGCTCGGCGTATTTATGGGGGTAGCCCCGATATGGGGGTATCAGATGATATGCGCATTTGCATTGGCCCATCTGCTGAAACTGAACAAAGTCATAACGCTCGTGGCCTCGAACGTAAGCCTTCCGCCGCTCATTCCGTTCATCATATTTGCCGGATACTGGGTCGGATGCGTCCTGTTCGCCAAACCGGTCCTTCTGACGCCGGAAAACATAACGCTCGCATCTATCGGATCAATGCTTCTGCAATATGTAGTAGGCAGCATTGTCTTCGGCGCGCTCCTGTCAGCATTCAGCTGGTGCCTCTCGATGTCCCTGCTGGCCATTTTCCGGAAATCCCCTGATAAACCTGCATCCAATGTCTAAAATCTTCACACGACTATATATATGGTTCCGCTCGCATAAGACGGTGTTTTGGATAACGCTGATACTCAGCGTGTTGTCAATGTGTCTTATGGCATCGCGGATCGAGTTTGAAGAGAACGTCACCTCATTCTTCCCGTCATCCAAGAACTCATCGCATCTCGCGGACGTCTATTCTCACCTGAAAGTGAGCGACAAGATAGTCGTGATGTTCACTCCTGAGCAGGAAGACGACAATCTGCTGTCAGAAGCATCGGAGCGACTCGGCGAACTGTTTTCCGATTCGGAGGACAAGTGTCTGATAGACAATTATATGTGCGAAGTCGGACAGGCCGATATAAGCGAAATGATGAACTTCATCCTCGGCCATCTTCCGTGCCTGATGGATGACAGCGATTTCCGGCGTCTGGAAGAACTGGACCGTCCTTCAGCAGTCGATTCAGCCATAATGAACGACTATGTGAACCTGATATCCCCGGCCGGATTTGCGATGAAGGACTACATACTCGCAGATCCGTTGGACATAGGAAGCAGCGTACTCGGACGCACAGCAGAACTGAACCCGGTATCCGAATACAAAGTCCGTTCAGGCCACGTCTTCACCCCGGACGGCAGGACAATGCTGACCTTCATCGAACCCGCATTCCCGTCAGGCGAGACCGCCCACAACGACGACCTTGTCGATCTGATTGAAGCTTCCTTGCACACTCTCTCTGAAGAATTCCCGAGCATTTCGCTCCACTATTTCGGCGGCCCTGTCATGAGCGTTTACAATGCACGTCAGATAAAACGCGACACCTATTCCACGTCGATAGTAGCCCTCATAATCATAGTCCTGTTCATCCTCGCGGTATTCAAGCGGAAACGCTCCGTGTTCCTGATATTGTGCCCGGTGTTGTACGGCGCATTGTTCGCCCTGGCATTGTCCTGGCTCATTCAGGGCAGCATTTCCGGCATCGCAGTCGGGGCAGGAGCGGCGATAATGGGCGTGGCGCTGAGCTACTCGATACACCTCCTGGCGCACCAGAATCACGTACATACCATCGAACAGCTGCTTGACGAACTGTGCAGCCCGATGATTATCGGAAGCGTCACCACCATAGGCGCCTTCGCCGGACTGCTTTTCACCTCCTCCAAACTGCTTCAGGACTTCGGCCTTTTCGCATCCCTTACATTGCTCGGGACAATGATTTTCTGCCTCGTTTTCCTTCCGCAGTTCCTCACGGCGCAGGCAGACCTCCGGGAAGGACGCATACTCAGAGGCATTGAAAAATTCAGCTCCTATCCGTTCCACAAGAACAAATGGCTTGTCGGTGCGCTGATAATATTGACCGTCGTATGCACCTACATGTCCACCAAAGTCGGTTTCGACAGCGACATGATGGATCTGACCTACTGGGAGCCGAAACTGAAAGAGGCGGAGACGATTCTTAGCGGCAAGACCGAGGTCAATGCAGATGCCGGCGTCGCAGAGGGAGTTCAGGTCAATGAAAAGAGCGTGATGTTCGTGAGCGTGGGAAAGACGGCAGGGGAGGCTTTCGCCGCACAGAAAAAGACATTGGTCCAGCTCGATTCACTGAAAGCCAAAAACTTGATACACAGCTATTCAGATGGTGGCTCGTTTGTCCGAAGTCAGGAAGAACAACAGACAAATATCGCGAAATGGCAGGCATGGTGGACAGAAGAACGTGTGGTCAGACTGAAAAGCGAAGTTGCAGAAGCAGCCGTCAAATACGGATTTCGCGAAGACTCGTTCGATGCCGCACTGACTTCTCTCGTTAATAATTGTGAGACAATAGATTATTTCAGCGAAGAAGGTATGCCGGAAGCTGTGTCAGCGTGGCTCGGAAACTCAGACGACCTGAAAATGCTCATAACAAGAGTTAGCCTCGACGAAAGCCTGATCGACCAGGTTTACGGCACATTCTCGGACAGGGCAGACCTTGTCATCTTCGATCAGGCCTATTTCGCAAACCAGGCAGCCAAGAGCATCAACGACGACTTCTACCTGATACTCTTCATCTCCTCATGCCTCATCTTCTTCGTTCTATGGCTATCTTACGGCAGACTCGAACTTGCATTGCTCAGCTTTCTGCCGATGGCCGTGGGATGGCTGATAATCACCGGAATAATGGGCATCCTCGGAGTCCAGTTCAATATCGTGAACATCATCCTCTCCACCTTTATCTTCGGTATGGGTGACGACTTCAGCATCTTCATCCTTGAAGGCCTGCTGCACAAATACAAGACCGGTCGAGAACTTCTGAACTCGCACAAGACCGCCATCTTCTTCTCGTCATTCACGATGATAGTCGGCATAGGCGCCCTCATTTTCGCCAAGCATCCGGCTCTGCACTCCATTGCACTCATCACCATACTCGGAATGGTAGCGGTGGTGCTGATATCCTATACCGCAGAACCATTGATATTCAATGCTTTCGTAACACGTCCGACATCGCAGGGGAGACCTCCATATACATTCGGAATGATAGTCCGCAACCTGGCGTTCTATGTGCCGACCGTGCTCGGGTGCTTTATCATATTGGTACTCACCTTGTTGCTTCTGTGTCTGCCGATCAGACGAATACATAAGCAGGCATTGGTCTCCAAGATGCTTTATGTCGGCTGCAAGGTGCTCGTAGCGGTGACACCGGTCATAAAATCTGTACGGATAGACAGAAAACTGGTCGATCCGGAAGAAAAAGACGGTAGCGACGAGGCCAATAATGCCCGCCAGTCCGGAGCATCCTGCAGCACTGTAGAACCCGGAATCATCGTGGCGAACCATCAGTCGTCCCTCGACATCATCCTGCTGATGGCAGCCTTCCCTAAAGTGAAATTCTTCGTGGCCGACTGGGTGAAAAACTCACCTCTGTTCGGTCCTATAGCAGAATACCTCGGATATTACGTCCGCTCCGAAGGATATGAAGGCTCATTGACAAATCTCAAGAAAGACATCGACCAGGGCTGGAGCCTCGTGATATTCCCTGAAGGCACCCGCACGACTGACGGAACCATCAGGAGATTTCACAAGGGCGCATTCTATCTCGCTTCTCAGGTCAATGCTCCTGTCACTCCGGTCGTGTTCTACGGCAACTGGCGGATAATGCCGAAAAATCATTGCTTTACCATTACGCGTGGACTGTCCGTGATGCAGGTGCTCGAGCCTGTGAAGACTGAAAACATTGACTATCACGACTTGTCAAAGCGAGTAGCGACATTGGTCAAGGACAGTTACGCGAAACTCTGCGACAGGTATGACGGGCCGGAAAACCCGTATTTCGCTGCGACATTGGCCTCGGCCTATATATATAAAGGTCCAGTGACCGAGTGGTATGTGAGGGTGAAAATGAAGATGGAGAAGAACTATGCCTTCTTCGATTCCATGCTTCCTGATACCGGTCAGATTACGGATATCGGCTGCGGAATGGGCCAGATGGACTTCATGCTGTCGATGTACAAGCCGGGGCGCAGGATTCTGGGTATTGACTATGATGACGAGAAGATAACGGTGGCTCAGCATTGCTGGCTGAACAAGTGCCTGGGTGGCCTGTCATTCAGATGCGAGGATGCCTCGAAGGCGGAATTGCCGGAAAGCGATGCCTTCATCATCAGTGACATGATGCATTATCTCAGCGCTGAAAAACAGCTGGAACTTATACAGCGATGCGCGTCCAAGCTTAAGAGTGGCGGATTGATTCTGGTGCGTGACTCTGATTCTGAAAATGCTGAAGGACAGAAGATCACGGTATTGAGCGAAGTGTTCTCTACCAAGATTCTGAGGTTTAATCGGACAGAGGGCGAACTGAGCTACATATCCCAGTCGAGGATGGAGGAAATCGCACGTAAGACAGGGCTCTCGATGAAAGTGAAAGCGAATGACGAGATTACATCCAACACATTTTACATTTTGAGGTTGGAGTAGGTATAATATATAATTGAAGCCGAAATGAAAATTGTCCTGAAAATATTCAAGTGGACGCTGACCGTGATATTGGCGATGGTGCTGGTGGCGGTTCTGGTCTGCGTCGGCCTTCACTCAAGCGCTGACCTTGCAGAGCCAGCGTTTACACCATCCGTGTCCCAGTCTGTCCAAGTCGGTGACAGCCTCCGTCTCTGGGTAAGTCCTGCTGTTTCCCGCGATACTTCGGCGAAAACTGACGGCGACTCAGAGACTGAAACCTCGAACAGCCCCCGAGCCATAGCCTGCACAGCCAATCATGCGGATGTCAATGCCCTGAGACTCAGCGAGTCCGGACTGTGGGAAATGAGAGTCATCGGCAATGCCTTCGAGCGTGGAGAGGCCATCGGGAAACTCGCGCCTGAACTGCTTTACGAGCAGGAAAAAGCCTTCGCAGACAAACTTTTCGAGATAGTTCCGAGCCGGAGTTACAGGAAGCTGCTGCACTATTTCATCACCATTTTCAACAGGCGTTTAGGGGCCAATGTGCCACTGGAATACCGTCAGGAAATCAAGGCGATGTCCACAGCCTGCACAGATGAATTCGAGGAGTTCGGCAATGCCTACGAGCGCCAGATGCAGTATCATTCTGCCCATGACATTGGTCACGTTATGCAGGACTATATGCTGGTGGGATGTACCTCATTCGCATCGTGGGGCGAGGGTACTGCAGACGGTAACCTCCTGATAGGGAGAAATTTCGACTTCTATATGGGCGAGGAATTTGCGCGGAACAAACTCGTCATGTTCGAAAAGCCTGACATCGGATATGCTTATGTGTCAGTCACTTGGCCTGGAATGACAGGAGTCCTCAGCGGAATGAACACCGAAGGACTCACGGTCACCATCAACGCCTCCAAACTCGAAACACCGTCGATGTCGGCCACCCCGATATCCATATTGACCAGGGAGATACTCCAGTACGCATCGGACATCGACGAGGCTGTACGTATCGCCGCATCACGACAGACTTTCGTGTCGGAATCCATATTGATAGGCTCTGCAAAAGACGGCAGAGCGGCAATCATCGAGAAAACCCCGTCTGAGATGGCGGTCTATGACCCCGCTTCAGGCAATCCGGACATACATCACATCATCTGCACGAACCACTATCAGTCTACCACCTTCAGGGACAATCCTATAAATCAGGACAATATCAGGATGTCCGACAGCATGTGGCGATTCAGAAGAGTGGAACAGCTGCTGGACAGTGCAGGGACATTGACTCCGGAAAAAGCGGTGCAGATACTGCGCGACAAGAAAGGACTCGACGGTGAAGAAATAGGATATTGCAATGAACTGGCCATCAATCAGTTGCTTGCGATGCACTCGGTAGTGTTCTGCCCGGTTGACCATAAGATATGGGTATCCACGTCGCCTTGGCAATGCGGCCGCTTTGTCTGCTATGACATTGACAAGGTCTTCGCTTCCGACTTCAGAGGCGAAATCAGAAACGCCTCAGAGGACATCTCGCAGGACCCTTTCGTGGAAACGGAAGATTATCGCAAAGTGCTGGAATTCAAGGAACTGCTTCCGAAAGTCAGAGAGGCGGCAGGGGAGAGAAGACAGATGGATGAAGATTCATTGACATATATCATTGGCCTGGACTCATTGTATTATGGTGGGTACAATGCTGTGGGCGACTATTTCCGTGCGACGGGGCAGATGGAAAAGGCGCGGGAGTATTGGGGGGCAGCATTGGCGAAAAAGATGAAACTCTCTGAGAGACAGTATATTGAAAATAAATTAAGATAGAGATGAACATATTGGTTACAGGGGCCGGCGGGCAACTCGGACGTGAGATGATACGCGCAGTCGAAGGTACATCGCACAGGTATTTCTTCACCACGCGGCAGGACTTGGATATCGTTGATACTGAGGCGGTACGCGCGATGGTGCAGGACAATGGAATCGACCTCATCGTGAACTGCGCGGCATATACGGACGTGAACAAGGCTGAGTCTGACAGGGAGACAGCTGACCTGATGAACCACGTAGCCGTGGGCGGAATGGCGACCGTAATGAAAGAGCGCGGAGGAACATTGATTCATATTTCTACGGACTATGTTTTCGACGGCAATGCTTGCGTTCCGTACCGTGAAACTGACCGCACCTGTCCTGTAAGCGTCTATGGCGAAACCAAGCTGAAAGGGGAGCAGGCAATCATTGACTCCGGATGCAATTACTTGATTTTCAGAACATCGTGGCTGTATTCCGAGTGGGGTAAGAACTTCGTGAAGACGATGTTAGGGCTATTCGCCACTAAGGACAGTGTCAATGTCGTTTTCGACCAGGTGGGCACGCCGACTTACGCGGGCGACCTGGCTGCGGCCGTGGCATACATTATCGAGAGCGGACAGACAGGAAAGAGCGGAATCTACCACTACAGCAATGAGGGAGTCTGCTCCTGGTATGATTTCGCAAAACGTATCTGCGAACTGAGCGGGAATGCCTGTGAGATTAGCCCTTGCCATAGCGATGAGTTTCCGAGTCCTGTGGCGAGACCACATTATTCTGTACTTGACAAGACATTGGTCAAGACTGTTTTCGGCCTGAAAATTCCACATTGGAATGATTCATTGGAGGCCTGTCTGGAGAAAATTTGACTCAACTGTCGCCATGATTTGCTGAAAGTAATTTTTTTTAACTCCTTTATTCTTAATAAATTACAAGGGGGGGGTAAAATGCACGTGAAATGAACTGAATATGAACCAGTTATTTGGCATAAATCGGTTGCTCGTTACGTCTTTATTGACTAACTTTGTAATGATTTTTTGACAGACAAAGTGCGGGGGCAGAAGTCAATAAATGAAATATAACGATGTTATTATGGAGATTTGTGAGAGAACATCGGACCAGAGCCGTCCTTTTGCCTTTAGAAAAGGTGACGACATAAAATAGAAAACAGTCGATGAAACTGGATAGTACAGATGCGTTTTCTATAGCTTCAGAGCAGAATTCTTCCGAGCGGAAAGCAGTCCGTCCGGAGGTAAGTTCGTGTAAAGACTGGTGCTATGTCTATGTGCATCATGCCAAGCTTCCGGCCGTTATGGAGCGGTTCACGAAGGATGGAGTGTTCCATGTCTTTGCACATAAAGCTGTGAACGGCATGCTGTTCATCCAGGGGAAAGTCCGTGCAGTGAGGAAGTACCTGCAGGACAATTTCCAGTCACTTTATCTCGTAAATGATTGTGGTACAGGACGGGAGGCTGTAATCCGCGACAGCGTGATGAAGGCGTTTATGAAAGTTCTCGAGATAGATCCTGACAGAGTCAGATTTATGCTCAAGCCGATTTCCGAATATGCTGAAGGCAATCCTCTTCTCCGCATAACATCAGGCGTTTTCGAAGGCCTTGAAGGCTATGTCATCCGCATTGACAGGGACAGGAAACTCGTCATGGCAGTGGGTGACAGGACCATCGCCATTTCAGGCGTGAACAAGGAGTCCTTCGAGAAGGTGGAAGACTACGACAGGATGATGGAACTATTGGATAACCATTGATCTCTGAATTTATAACTATTTAAAAAACCAATTAAATACTGATATGAATATTGTACAGAAAATCTCCAATTGGTATTTCTCCGGAAAGGCGCTGCCATATTGGGGACTGCTGATTCTTGATTGCTGCATTGTGGCTTTCTCTGGTTATGTCGGATACTATTTTGATCTGGGAGGGGACGGTTTCGCTGAGAATTTCTGGCCAATGACGGCAGCAAATCTGCTGGCGCTGGTCCCGTTCGCGATATCGTTCAAGCTCTTCCATACCTACTCCGGAATTGTAAGGTACTCGTCATTCATTGACCTTCAGAGAGTTGCGACTGCTGCATTTACCGGTTCAGTTGTATTCTATCTGATAGGATATGTCACTGGAGCAGTATTCCCGAATCAGACGATATTCTATTTCCCTAAGTTGAATACAGCCGTTACCGTCTTCATTCTCAGTACATTGCTGCTGTGGGTGGAGCGTATATTGGTAAAGAGGCTTTTCGACTCCTTCCATCTGGACGGCGCCCTCCCTGTGGCTATCTACGGTACCAAGGCAGGCGGAATCAGCATTGCCAAGAGCATTGTCTCCATCAAGGACAAGAAGTATTCGCTCCATGCTTTCGTCTCAGACGGACCTGAGATGAAGGGCGCCTATATCATGGGCAAACCTGTCTATCAGAATGGAGCAAATATCGCTGAGAAACTGCGTGACGAAGGGGTGAAGGCTCTGCTCGTCTCGCCGCTCAAGACCGAGAGGTTCCGCCAGAACCAGGAAATGGTGGATGATTTCCTCAATGCAGGCCTCAAGATTCTTATGATGACCAATGCAGAGGAATGGGATGGAAAAGACATTTCATTGACACATAATCAGTTGCATGAGGTGGCAATCGACGACCTCCTGCCGAGGGACAAGATTGAGGTGGATATGGAGGCCATCGGAAAACTACTGAAGGGACGCCGGATCCTGATTACTGGCGCTGCCGGTTCCATCGGCTCCGAGATGGTGAGACAGATTGCGAAATTCTCGCCGGCGGAGATGACATTGATCGACCAGGCGGAGACTCCTATGCACGATATCAGGCTGATGATGTCGGAGCATTACCCGCATATCCATAACGAGACCATTGTCACCAGCATTACCAATGCTGAGCACATGGAGCGCATCTTCTCCGAGCACAAGCCTGAGTATGTGTTCCACGCGGCTGCCTACAAGCATGTTCCGATGATGGAGGACGACCCGGCTATCGCCGTGCAGAACAATATATACGGTACGCGCGTGATTGCAGACCTCGCCGTCAAATACGGAACGAAGAAGTTCGTGATGATTTCTACCGACAAGGCGGTGAATCCGACCAATGTCATGGGCTGCAGCAAGCGTATCTGCGAGATATACTGCCAGAGTCTCAACCAGGCCATCAAAGACGGTAAGGTTCAGGGAGTTACACAGTTCGTCACTACCAGATTCGGAAACGTTCTCGGCTCCAACGGCAGCGTGATACCTATATTCAAGAAACAGATCCGAAGCGGCGGACCGATCACCGTCACTCATCCGGACATCATCCGTTACTTCATGCTGATTCCGGAAGCCTGCAAGCTCGTGCTTGAGGCCGGGACCATGGGCAAGGGCGGCGAGATCTTCGTCTTCGATATGGGCAAGCCAGTGAAGATCGTCGATCTGGCGAAGCGTATGATAGCGCTTTCAGGAGCGAAGAATGTGGAAATCCAGTTTACGGGACTTCGTGACGGCGAGAAACTCTATGAAGAGGTGCTCAACGACAAGGAGGTGACCATCCCTACCACCAATCCTAAGATCATGGTGGCGAAAGTCCGTGAGTATGATTATGATACGGCTTGTGCCAATGAGAAGAGACTCCTCGAGGAATCACGTACTTTCGACGATATGGCCATCGTCCGCATCATGAAGGAGATAGTGCCGGAGTACAAGAGCCGTCACTCGAAATATGAAGTTTTAGATGAAGCAATATAAATTATGAAAGAGTTCAATGATATCAAAGTGGCTGTCGCCGGAACAGGTTATGTAGGCCTCAGCATTGCTACGCTTCTTTCACAGAAGCATCATGTGACCGCAGTGGACGTCATCCCTGAAAAAGTGGAGAAACTGAACAACAGAATTTCTCCTATCCAGGATGACTACATCGAGGATTACCTGAAGAACAAGCAGCTCGACCTCTCTGCCACACTCGACGGAGAGTCCGCGTACAAGGATGCGGATTTCGTAGTGATCGCCGCTCCGACAAACTATGACAGCAAGAAAAACTTCTTCGACACATCACATGTGGAGGAAGTCATTGAACTGGTGCTGAAGGTGAATCCTGATGCGGTGATGGTCATCAAATCCACTGTTCCTGTGGGTTATACGGCATCTGTCAGGGAGAAATTCTCATATCGTGAGCGTCAGGCTGACGGCACGATGAAGGTGGTGACTCCGAATATCATTTTCGCTCCGGAGTTTCTGCGTGAGTCCAAGGCGCTCTATGACAACCTCTATCC
>ERZ780106.380-NODE-380-length-18193-cov-3.469953_pt1 | contig 18193 bp, 20 predicted proteins | sample MGYA00511572_ERZ780106 | MGnify/ENA primary metagenome ERZ780106 (study PRJEB29588, sample SAMEA2161876) | human gut metagenome | biome: human gut; feature: human-associated habitat; material: faeces | place: Denmark | collected 2008/2010 ...
GAGGGTTTGATAACTGACTTTTAAGACGGTCTGGGGGGGGATTTTTTATATTTAAGGTACTTGTTTTTAGAGACTTTTGCAGATATATTATCCTTTAATTTTCAATTATTTACAACCTTTTTCGAGACATTTTTTGGCCTCGGTTTAACTTTAAAATCACGGCATTTCAACTGCTGATTGGAATGAGCAAGATAATTTTAAAAAATAGAAAGCCATAAATTCTAAGCAACTATTCAAACATGGTCCGTATTCTAATAATATCAGATATACATCTTTGGTCGCTTCCAAACGAACATGATCAATTCTATCCAATAAGAAAAAAAATATTGGAGGACATTAAAGATTACACTGCTGCAAAAGGTCAGATTAGTCATATCCTTATAAGTGGCGATATAGCCGCAAAGGGTGCTAACGATGAGTATAAACAAGCCACACAATTCATCAATGAGCTTTGTAAAAAAGCGGATTGTCCAGAACATGAGGTTTATTTGATACCAGGCAATCATGACAAGGACTTTGGAACAGCACAAAGTGGAATAAGGCACTTGATACATGCAGGAATGAGTTCAGAAACGTCAAATATAGATGCAGACGATCAATGGTATGACATACTACGAAATGATACAAAGTCAGCTCAATTAGTATATGCACCATTTAAGGCCTACCATTCATTTGCTTCATCTTATGATAGCGTAGAACCACTCATGGCAAAATGCTTGGATGGTATGGATGAACAATATGACCCTAAAAAGCATAAGATGTTTATAGAATATCAACTTTCTAATATTGGTGCTTACCATATCAATCTATACGGCATGAATACAGCATTGATATCTGATTGGTATGATGTTGATGACAATGACAAAGGACATAAATTGTTCCTTCCCAAGTTAGCTTATAATATAGACGTACCGCAGGAAGGTCAAATAAACATTTTGATGATGCACCATCCATTGAATCGTGTGAAAAACGGAATGGAAATACAGAAGACTCTGGATAAGAAATTCCAAATACAAATATACGGACATCTACACAGGCCTGCGTCTGATGATAATGGTGCTATACATATTCTTTCTGGAGCATTTCAGCCCCCGTATGGAGGGAAAGAATCAGAATATTTCTCTGTATACAACATTCTTGAATTAGAAGTGAAAGATGACATTAACGATGATACGCTTAATGCCAGATTGTATGTTGAGAAATATAATAAGGAGACGTTTGAACATTTGAACGAAGAAAGCAAGACTTTCGAAGTCAAATTGAAAAAGAATCATGAAAACAGATGGCTCAATAAACAAAACCTGGAAGATATGGAAGTAGATAAATTACCAGAAGGCATCACAAAACGTGAAGTCAGATATAGATTTATCCAGAGTCCGAAAGCGACACAAATAATGAAAGAGTTCGACATGTATGACAAGAACAAATCACTCAGTGCTAATTCTGTATTTTTCCTAAATGCTTTAGAGGAACAAAATAGATTAGTAGAGCTTTGGGTGAAACTATCTAAATAATAAGTGATGGACAAACTAAAGAGATTTTTAGAAGGATCAGTTGTGATTCCTTATAGCGATAATATACTTGAAGCTATTGGTACGGCTTGTCATTCTTACAATAAAGACGAGGATATTAATAGATTCGAGTTGTTTGAAAATATGGTGGAATGTTTCCTTACAGGTAAGGATGATAAAAACTTCCATGCTGTCCTAAATGATTCTGTCGAAAAGGAAGGTACTTTAACAGTTCTTCCTAATGTTGTCGTGCAACGTATAGCAGGATACAAGTCTTATATAATGGTAATGGAAGCTGACAGCGAAGAAGACAGTTCTATTATGTCAACAATTTTCATGAATTACATCCTGTTGGTAAAAAAACGTCTAAATAACATACCATGCAGTGATTTGATTATTGAAATATACAATAAGCATCTCTCTTGTTATATCAAGGATAATGATAAATTAAGAAACCTAAATGATACTGGACTTATAAAAACAATAGCAGAAGCCGAGGAGCCAATTGCTATATTAAATGAAAAGGAAGATGAAACCAACATTAATAAGCAATTATTGGTACTTGCAAAATCAGCTGCCTTTTATCAGTATGATAAAATATTTAATGGGAATGATGTAAAAAACATAGGAGACCCATTCGCAAGAATATTTGTGGCTCTCTGTAAAATGGTTCATGAAACGTCATATAGCTATTATGATTATCCTTTCTATTTAAAATCAATGGAATTATTGAGTAATGATGAATGCAAAAGCAGAAAATCTATAGGAAAAATAATAGATAGCATACAATCATATGCTGACGAATGGCCAGAATCTCTCAATTCAAATTCATCGTTGCTTTTGCGCTTGATAAAAAATGAGAACAGAGAATCAATATTAACGATGTTAACGACACAGTTAGGCATTAAAGAATTCACTGTGTATTTGTATTACGAGTTAATGGTTGAAGAAATTTTAAATCTGATGTATGACGATGGAGAGTAACTTGGATTTACTACAAAATAATGTAGAAAAACATAGAGAGGCAGCAGCTGTCCCACAGACCACTGTACAAAACGACAATAGTGTGTTTATTGGTGAAGCTTTAAACGATGATGAGAAGCTAAACCTACTGATGACGGACACCAAACCCTACATTACAATTTTAGTAAGATTTGAAGGATATGGCAAAACATCTTTTGTCGCAACATGTTATCATATTATGCTTACAGATGGCGGTATAGGAGAATATAAATTCTGCGATTCGGACACGTTAGTCGGCTTGGAACGAAGATCCTTCTTGCGCCGTCTTAATGCTGCCACGGAAAGTATACCATCATCTACCAAACGTACAATCCGTGGAGAGGCACATTTGCTTACATTTCATCTTTCCAAAGATGGAAATGAGAAAATCACAATATTCTCAGATCATTCGGGAGAAGACTACCGTACATATGCAAACTATAAAGATGAAATTAAGAATGATGTATTGATTCAGAATGCTGATAGAATACTCTTTTTTGTTGATATTCCGTCATTGTTAGATACCAGATTCTTGCGTATGATGCAAGATTATAAAAACTTGCTTTCTAACATGAAGTCAGCTGACATCTTTAGACCGCAAACAAAAATTACGCTTCTTTTCAATAAAATAGATATTATAAACGATGATGCCACAAAGGAAAGATATGAAGAAAAGAAAAAGGTTCTGATACCCATTTTTAGGGCTAAAATAGGAATAAACGAAATAGAAACAATAGAATTGACATCCAATAATATAGATAAATCTGACGATTTGAAGTCGCTTTTACAAGACATTGCCCAAAGCGATAGTATACAAACATGGATAGACAATAATGAATCCGACTTAGATTGGGTGAAGAAATTTATTAAAGAGCAATAATATGTCAAAATGTTTGATAGCAGGTCTTCCATCTGCGGGAAAGACAACATATATAGCAGCACTTAGTTATCTCCTCCATAATCCTATTGACGAGCAGATGCTCCGTTTTAATAATTTACCGGATGACATATCGTTAATAAATCGATTACAGCAACCATGGCTTGAACAGAAAATCGTAGATCGTACGTCCCGTGGCAAAGTAACAGATCTTCAATTTAATCTGAAACGAATATCTGATAAAAAGGTCATGAATGTAAATATACCAGATATTGCAGGAGAGGACTTCACATCAATATTGGAAAAACAATGTGAAACAATAAATTCTTGGAATGAAAAGCCAGACTCTCTATTGTTTTTCATCAAGAAAGTTCCAACGCTTGTGCTTACAGAGTCATTTAATGACATCGAAGATGGTTCCAGTGCAAAAACAAAAGCACCCAATTTCACAACACAGCACATTTATGAAGGAACGCAAAATGTTCTTCTCATTAAGGAATTGCGCAGACTATTTCCTTGGAAACGTATCGCTATCGGTTTGACCTCTTGGGATTTACACAATAGCGAGGAAAAGCCTTGTGAGTATCTACGAAACGAATGTCCATTTCTGAGTAATTTTATCAACCAGTATTTTCCAGAAGCATACATCTTTGGTGTTAGTGCTCAAGGATGGGAATACGATGAAAAGATGGATATTGATGAATGCATGAATAAAACAATGGAAGGTAAACGTTCGTATATAATAGACCCCAATGGTAAAAAATCATATGATATAACACTTCCGTTAAACTATCTCATTTCGTAGTATGAAAGTTCATCAGACTCTCCACGGATATAATCAAGGGCATAACCTATTGTATTCTTCAATAAATCTGCCATATGAAGATGAAGATTATATGAAGAAGCAAAGCGATTGGACAGAATATGTCGATGATGATGAAGACTCTTCTTACATCAAAGCATATATTTTGCCTAAAAGTCATTTATATGTAATATCTAAATCATGGTATGCATATGAAATGAGCAGACCTGGATGCGTGTGGACTCATTCATTGATTATTAATCTTGATGATATAACAATAGACTTTGACTTCCGGTCTTTGCTGAATTATTTTAGCAGGCCGAAAGACAAAATGGACTCCTATGATGAGATATTGGATATTGTAAGTTCTGAAAAAGACATAGCACCACATGCACTGGACTTCTTTACGTTAAATGAAATAGCCTATTTGTATTTTTTATTACTTACTAATAAAAGAAGTACATTTCAGATTGAAGAAAAGTCATACATATATCAGTATTTACTATTGTCATTGCTCCAATTCCTACCCTTAGACGTTGTTGCAGATTCAAATCTATGTAGTGGAACTACGATAATTGCCAATGTTAACTCTGACATAAACATCTCGTTTTCCAATAATATCAATCAAAGATTACATGATGTCACGTTAGAAGGTGTGTCTTTCTCAAAATCAGAGAATATTGGTTTGCTTTATTTTGCTGATGCGATAAAAAAACAAGAAAATAAGGTGGCAAGCGTTTTGCGAGCATATTCCAATGAAATAGGTGTTAAGACAGAAAGACTATTAATATTTGGTAATCTACTGTATGGCTTGGAAAAACCAAATGATATAACATATAATAGTATTTTAGAAAATCTTGTATTCGCATTTCCTGATAAAAATGATGGAGTAAGAATAAAACAAGCTTTTTTGTCCCAAAAGGTTATCGAACTTTATACATCAATGGATAAATTTTATACGGATTTATGTGTGAATTCGTATGAAAAATCTATAGACTTTCTTTCATTGCATCCTTATGAAGAAGTAGATAAATCCATTAGAACTGACATTGATATCTTAGAAGCCTTCCTAAACAATATTCTGAGTTCTGATATGATTAGCACATACGGCAATGGATTGCTAAAGTATGAAGCACAAAATTTGAGTATAGAATGGCAAAAAATCTTATATGAAAGAAATTGGAACTTATTCCAATCACTTTTGAACTTCGATCCTTCGTGGTTATACAATAAGTATTGGCTTGAAGGTTCTCAGTCAAAAATAGACACATTGCTTACTGTCTTTGAAAGATTAGAACTATCGAAATTCAGTGATTGGCAATTATTACTAAATATACTATTAAAATCAAACAGAATACAAGTAAGTACGATAATAAAAAATGCACTTATTAAATATCATCCTAATGCAGTTGTAGATGTTCTACAATATATTCAAAATGGAAATAGTCCAACCGATTTATGCTATACAATTTGTGAGAGCAAGAAGCAATTAATGGTTCAATGGATTAAAGAACAAGTGTCATTTTCTTATGAAGTTGTGGTATTTATCACACGTATAATGCCTCCAAATTCGAAAGAAGCCAAGGACTGTGGCAGTCTTCCATGGTATAAGATAACGACACAGATGGCAGGAAACTCCAACGCTTGGATATATACCTATTTATATCAGTTGTCGTTCAATTGGCTGGACTCTACGGCAATAAAAATATTAAAGACATCATTTTGGCAAATATATCAGATGTTTGAAAATAACAGTATGTGCAAATCAAATATGATAAGTTTGTCATCATATCTGGAAGAATTACCGCCATGGCAATGGTGGGATAATTGTAAAAAACTGCGTAAAGGGCTTGTTAAAACAATGAAAAAGAAAGGGTATAATAGACAAGACTTGAATAATTTTACTCCATCCGAGGATTTGAACAAGACACTATTAAAATTGTGGGACAAATAGATTAATTCTAAACAATAATTCAAAATAATATATGCGCAATCTTAGTATCAATACTTTGGTGAAAATTTACCGCTTGAAAATTTAAACATTAGAAGCCGAGTGAACGGTTCCTCTATATAAAAGGTAAGCATTCGGTGAACCCCGTCTTTTTCGCTTAACTCCTCTGGGGTAACTTTGCGGTTCATAAATAAGGAACCGTATGGAAACGATAGACACATTTAGGCCGAAATATCAGGCCTTCCTTGAGAGCAACATGTCCGCCCGTGCCTTCTGCGGGCAGATAGGGATGGAAGAAAGCCACTTCTATTACTGGCAGGCCAAGATTCGCAAGGAAGCGGCGCACCGGAACGGTGAGTCCCTTCCAGTGAGCATCAACAACCATGCGGGGAAGGTCGTCCTCCCCGGCAGACAAGGGATGAACTCGATGAAAATGGCTCATCCCGTTTGCGAGGTCGTCTTTGCGTGACTGTCCGCCTGTCCGGAGAGATCTCCGCACAGACGCTTGGCCAGCTGATAACGATAGGGCGATAGCTGATATTCAGCCTGACGTATACCAACAGGTTCTTCCTGTATCTGCATCCGACGGACATGCGGAAGAGTTTCTACACGCTGAGCGGCATCGTCGCAAACCAGATGGGTCTCGACGTACAGGACGGCGACGCGTTCATCTTCATCAACAAGCCGTGCACGAGCATGAAGATCCTTCATGTGGAATACGGCGGTCTGGTCATATATCATCTGAAGTTGGAACGCGGCTTCATACATCTTCCTGACATGTCCTCGTGGGAAGAGAGGCAGTCCGCAAGGACGACATCGAAAGGACAATCAGATGCGCAGCTGCTCCTCAGCCCCAAATCGCCAAAAGCTATGAGGGTTCAACCCTCCTGGCCAACCTGGTGGTGGGCAAATATGTTGACAGCCTTCCGTTCTACAGGCAGATAGAGATGATGAAGCGTCTCGGGATGGACATCCCTCCGGCCACCGTGAGCGACTGGTTCAAGGATGTCGCTGACCTGCTGAGGCCTCTCTATTACCGAATACGTGACATAGAGATGGATACTGACTACATTCAGGCCGATGAAACGACGGTGCCGATAGTTGACAACGAGAAGCACAGGACGGTCAAGGGTTACCTCTGGCAGATATGCGCTGTGACACAGAAACTGCTTTCCTTCCATTACGACAAAGGCTCGCGGTCAAAGGACGTGGCTCTGGGGTTGTTCGCACACTTCAGGGGCGCGCTCCAGACGGACGGCTATGCCATGTACGACTATTATGAAGGCAAGGACGGGGTCCTGTGCCTTAACTGCTGGGCCCATACATGACTTTTACATTTTGGTATCAGTTACGGTATTATATGGTGGTACTTCAAGTAGAGAAAATGTACCAATATATATCAGAGTGTGAAAAACGACTAACTGATGCAACAACGCTATTCCCTATAAATCGTGAAGGAGCGTACTATCTTAAATCATACCCATGGCTGAAAAATATTGCTGATTATATTTTCGTATTGGGATTTCCATTCGGATATATTGTTCTTTGCGTTACAAAAATCGTAAATGAATGGGACTGGACAACCCCACTAAAGTATGTAGATATAATCGTTTTGTGTCTAATAATCTTTTTTTCTGTTGTATATTTCAAATCGGAAGTTACACGAAGAGTATTGGGATAAAGAAATTTATAACATCTCATTTTTTAAAAGATTGATAGGCTATTTTGGTATAAAGATTTTTTGAATAAAAGAAACTAAATCAAACAAAAAAAATATGCGTAATTTTAAAGACATTAAAGTTGCATTAGCTGGTACTGGCTACGTGGGACTGAGTTAGCAACATTGCTATCTCTATATCATCATGTAACAGCAGTAGATGTAATCCCCGAAAAGGTAGAGAAACTAAATAATCGTATTTAGCCTATTCGGGGTGATTATATAGAAAAGTATTTGGCGGTGAAGCCTATTAACCTTATTTTCACTCTCTATGGCAAGGAAGCGTATAAGAAGCTGACTTTGTGGTGATTGCTGCTCCTATCAATTATGCCCCAGTGAAGTACTACTTAGGCACTACTCATGTGAAGGAAGTAATTGACTTTGTGTTGTAGATGAATCCAGATGCTGTTGTGGTCATCAAGAGTAACATTCCTGTTGGCTACATCCGTAACCTCTATCTGAAATGCCGATGAAGGACTTCGCTAAGCAGGCTATTATGCAGAAAATGATCAGTGGGATGCATGTAAGGAACACAACTGTGTCATCGGTGTATACCGCCTGACTATGAAGTCAAATTCAGACAACTTCCGTCAGCTTGCCATTCAGGTCATTATGAAGCGCATCAAGGCAAAGGGTGCAGAGGTTGTCATCTACGAGCCGACACTTGAGGATGGCACAACATTCTTCGGTAGCAAGTTAGTTAATAACCTTGACGAGCTCAAAGCCCAAAGCAAGGCTATCATAGCTAACCGCTTTGATGACTGCTTGAAGGAAATTGAAAACAAGGTATATACACGCGACGTATTCAGAAGAGATTAATTGTAGTATAGAAGATAAATATATAATATTGATAAATGTGGTTTAAAAAGAATAAAATCAAAGATCTTTATCCACCAAAAGATGATTATCAGCGATCCTATCGACAAACATTTCAAGGGATTGTAGACAAATATCTGATTCATCATTGCGAAGATGATAATGCTAAATTACTTGTTTATATAGATTCTGAAAATGATGTGGATTGGATAATGTTGGAAGATCCATTAAAAGGAAATGAGCAATTAATCAAGGAAAGATATAAATGGCTTGCTAAGTTAGATATCGCACAAGTTTCTCCATGCTTAAATTTGAGTGAGAAAAATGTGATGAAGTTTAAGATTATGTTAGGTGCTGGCTACGAAGGTGCTTTGTATGGAAATTTTGATTCAGTTCAGCCTTGTATAGATCAAGCTTTACTTTTTCTTAGAGACAGGAACAAAGAACAAAGTAGATTTCTTATTTTGTCCTTTTCCACGATAATAGTAGTTTTGTCGTTAATAATAGGTTTTTCATTCTGCCTTTTTTCAAACGAAAAAATAGTCGGATTAGAACTGGGTGTGCTTGGCTCTTATGTTTCTATTTGGTCGAGATTTGGAAAAATAAATCTAAAAGGTTTGGCATCTAAAGATATCCATTATTTAGAGGCTTTTGCTCGTTTGTTTTGTGGAGGAATATTTTCTTTTATAGCTATATTGCTTATTGATACTGGATTGTTTTTAAAAGAACTCACTGTATCAAATTTGTGGGCTTATCATTGTATTTTCGGTTTTATAGCTGGGTTCAATGAGAGATTTGTCCCTTCAATAATTGAATCATTTACGTCTAGTGCAACAGAAAATAAAATGTCTTAATATGGTGCGCAAAATATTATTAATTATAAGTGATGGCGGAGGAAACTCTCCTCTTCGTGGTGTTCACATAGATAAAGAAAATTTTCTAAATTTCTTTAAATCACCAGAAGGTGGAGCATGGAAAGATGAAGAAATAAACGTTTTTGACGAGAATAACTTTGACCTACAAATTCTTAAAGCAACAGATCTTGCTGCAAGATTAGATAAACAGCCTGTTGATTTCTATTTAATAGTTTTTTGTGGACATGGATTTACGGATGAAAACAATCAAATCCACTTTGAAGTTCGACCGAATACTTCATTAAAACTTGAAGATTTATTGAGCACAGTTGCCAAAAGCCGTTGTTTGGTTATAGCTGATAGTTGTAGAGCTATATACCGTTTGCAAGAGGGTGGACGTATTGCTAATCAGCGTTTGTTTAGTACTATTGATGAAGCAAGAAATGTTGCTTATGCAAAAATATGCAGAGATTGGTATAATTATTTAATCGAGCTTACACCCTCTACAATGCAATTGGTTTACTTCTCTAATTCATATAATGAAACTGCTGATGAGAATCCTCGCGATGGTGGTGTTTATTGTCATGAGTTGTTAACCGCAACCAAAAGAAAAATAAATGAAAAACATAATTTACAAAAGCATGATGATAAATCCTATTATGTGAGCATTGATGATATTCATCAGGAGGCCGCTGCTACAGTTATAAATAAAACGAAAGGGCGACAGCATCCTGATATATATCTAAACTGTAGGTCAAAGGCGCGCTTCCCTTTTATTGTTGTTCCTCATTGGCAACTGCAAATAGACGAAGATTAAGTTTCCGATTTTATGAGACGCTGTTATAACATATATAAGTTTAAAATATGAGTACTTATACAATTGCCTATACAAATGGCTAAGCCATAAATTGAGCATTAACGCTACAATATATGAAATATATAGAATACTTTTATTATTGCAATTTACCATTGTTGAATTAGCAATATGGTTTCATACATGTGGATTAGGTTGGCATGTGGAAGAGTTGTTGCCGGGTGATGCAATATCTTTATGGGGTACAATTACTACAATTGTTTTCCTCGTTTTTTCAGTACTAGCTCTTTGGAATATAGACCAAAAAAATTCAAGAACTTAATTCAATAAAGCATAGCATCAGCGATAAATTCAACAATATAGAGAATAAAAATCGCGAGGTGATGCTGGAGGCAGATAAAGCGCAAAAGGATATTGTAAAGCAGGCAGAAGAACAAATAAAAAACATATTGAACAAAAGTACTTATCGTCAGAATTTTTATGATACATTAACGAGAATTGCCAATATCCCAGATCCAAGTAGACAGGTGCAGGAATATACGCATTTTCTAAGAACAAGTGGTAATGTTGAAGGAATAAATTATGCCTATGTTTATATAAGTAGAGACAATGCTTATATGGAACTATCGAGAAAAGCGAAGGCATTGGCTGATTATGAAATGGCAGCAAGATTAGATACTAAAACAGTTGCGCCACATTATTCCTTAGGCCACTATTATGTTGTTGAAAAGGATTATAAAAGAAGTATAGAAATATTTGAGGAAGGTTTAAAATTGGATCAACAAGATGAAAATTTAATGATGAATATCGCCAATTTCTATTCAGCGATGGGAGAATATGAAAAAGCAGATGAATATTTCGACAAAGCTTCGACTTTTAATCCAGACTTGGCGATTGCATATTATAACAAAGCAAAGCTTGCAATTGATAAAAAAGAAGATTTGTGGAAGGAAAAGAGTATGAACTATCTGAATCATTGTATACAAATAATGCCATTCTTTTAGGAATCGAATATCAATAAGGCATTCCTACTTCGTGAAGATGATAAAAATGAAGAAGCAGAGGGCGTGTTATCAAAAGTCATAGGTGTTATATTTAATGAGAATTTCATTATGGCAATATTACAAAGGGGGATAACATACAGGTTACAAAATAAACTTCCTATGGCATTGAATGACTTCAATACAGTTCTTCTTTATGCCCCTTACAATATCGAAAACTTATCAAATCTCTCGCAGACATATTTTGCTATGGGGTATTTAAATGAAGCTCATTTTTATGCGCAGCTGGGATTAAAAGAAGCCAAAAAGCAAGACAATCATTTCTGCGATATGGAATTCAATGATGTTTTAATTCGTCTTCAAGCTATGAGTAGAATGACCACCATACCTATAAGCAAAGGAAATACAAATAATGAAGAATCAGAAAATACGGACCCTGAAAAGTAGGAGCATTAGTGGCAAATGCCATCAACGGGAATTAATGTTAATCCTTCACTCCGTCACGTTATGAAATTAGATAGACAACTTTTCGAGCAAACAGCAGCTAAGGCTGCTAAAAGTCCTCGCTTACGTATGCACTACGACCTACGTGACTCCGAGGACGAGGACGGACAACGCATGCTTAATGTCCTGTTGCCATGGACTAAGTCTGCCATTCATCGCCATACCGACACTTCCGAAGTTGTTGTGTATATTTATGGTTCTGCCATTGAGCGTTTCTATGATGAATAAGGTAATGAAACAGAAATGGTAGTAATGAAAGCGGGAAGTGAAACACCAGGTGTGTGGATAGAGCAAGAACGTTATCATTCATTGGAAGCAACGGATGAGATGGGAGTAGTTTTTGAGGCGAAGGCACATAGATACATTCCAAATATAACAGAACAAAAATTATAATATAAGACCTATAAATAAGATTAAATATAACACATTTCAATGACAAATCAGATATCAGATAACAATAAACGAATAGCGAAGAATACGTTCTTTCTTTATATAAGAATGTTTATTTTGTTTGCTGTAAATTTTTATACGACTAGAGTCCTGTTAAATGCGCTTGGAACAGATGATTACGGTCTATACAATGTAATTGCTGGGTTTGTAGCAATGCTTGGATTTATGAATCAATCTATGACCAATAGTATACAAAGATTCATAAACTTCCATATGGGCAAAGGTGACGAAGAAGGATTACTAAAGTATTTTAAAGCTAGCCTTACTGCGCAATTACTACTAGGTATTTTTATACTACTACTATTTGAAACACTCGGCTTGTGGTTCTTAAATGCCAAGATGAACATAGCTCCAGAAAAAGTATTTGATGCTAATGTCGTGTTTCAGATGTCATGTCTATGCTTGTTGGTAAATATAATAAAAGCTCCTTATAATGCAATTATTATAGCTAAAGAGAGAATGAATTTTTATGCATATATTTCAGTTGCTGAGGCTGCAGTTAAGTTGTTTATTGCATTTTCGATAAGTTGGATTGTAACGTTTAGACTTTCTTATTACGCTATAATGCTATTTGCTTTGACAGTAATAGTTTACATTCTCACTTTAATGTATGCGAAACGACAAATATGCAACTTGAGTTTCCAATTATATTTCCATAAAGCAATATTCAAAGAAGTTCTTTCATTTAGTGGTTGGAATCTGTTTGGTGCAGCTTCAGGTGCAATAAAAAGTCAAGGTATCAACGTCTTGATGAATTTATTTTTCAACACAGTTATAAATGCTTCTCGAGGTATTGCCTTCCAAGTACTTAGTGGAATTCAGCAGTTTGTATCTAATTTCCAAGTTGCAATAAATCCACAAATTGTACAATCGTTTGCATCAGGGGATAAAGATCGATATTTGAAACTTACATATCTGAGTGCAAAGTTGTCATTATATCTTATGTGGGTAATAGCTCTTCCTGTTATGGCAAGTTTGAATTTGATATTAGATGTTTGGTTAGGAAAAGATATGGTTCCAGAATACACATCACTATTTATATACATAATATTGTTTACAGGACTATTCGATGCGCTAGGTTCATCAATCTCAGTTCCGATTTATGCTACGGGCAACATCAAGGGTTATCAAATTATCACAAGTTCAGTAAAGTTCATGGTTCTTCCAATATCATATGTTCTTTATCGGATTGGTTTTGGGCCTGCAGCATCAATGTATATTAGTTTATTATCAGCAGGAATAGAACAAACTTCAAGGGTTATAATTTGGGGTAGGCTCGTTAAAGAATCTCCATTGATTTACTTAAACAAGATTATATTTCCTGCATTAGCTATAATAATTCTGTCGTCTTTGACAATGTACTTTATTGTCGAATATACTACAAAATTTATTACAATTATATCATTTGGAATAAATACAATAGTAGCATTATTGATATCTATTTTAATGATATACTTTATTGGGTTGAACAGGATGGAGAAAAATCAGATTCTAAATATAATAAGAAAAAATATAAGTAAGTGATCTAAAATATTTATATACAAGTATTAGCATGGCTCATTTTTCGTTTTATAGAAAAAGTAGAATTATGAAACCAATAATAGTACTTGAATTATCAGAGGTTGATCGCCTCAAATTAGAGAAAGGCTATCATAATGGCCCTACTCATAGTTTTCGTATCAGATGCAAATCCATGTTGCCGAAGTCAGAAGGTAAATCAGCTCCCCAAATAGCAGAAATGCTTGAGGTGACTGTCCCTACCTGTCTACACATGGGTGAAACGTTATGAAGAAAATGGCATCAAAGGCTTGGAGACACGTCCTGGTCAGGGTCGAAAGCCTATTATGGATTGTTCTGATGAAGAAGCAGTACGCAAGGCAATTGAGGAAGACCGTCAAAGTGTGTCCAAAGCACGTGAGGCATGGCAGAATGCGACTGCTAAAGAAGCCAGTGACATTACTTTCAAACGTTTTTTAGAAACATTGGTGCAAGATATAAGCGTATAAAAACCCCCAAGGGGCAAACCCTCACCGCAACTCTACGCATACAAGAAAGAGAAGTTGCAAGAACTTAAAGAACTTGATTCCAAAGGAGAACTTGTGCTATATTATGCCGACGAAAGCCATGTCTGTACAAATGGTTATGTTCTATATGGCAGGCAATTCAAGAATGAGGATATTTACATCCCATCCGAGAAGGCTTAATATCTTTGGCATGATTACCAAAAGGAACCAATATAAAGATTTTACAACACAAGAGTTCATCAACGCAGACAAGATTGTGGACTATCTTGACGGATTCTCTTTCAATGTCACGAAGAATACTGTAATTGTCTTGGACAATGCTTCTGTTCATAGAAATCGGAAGGTGAAAGAACTGAGGAAAATTTGATAGAAAAGAGGATTGTTCCTCTTCTATCTTCCATCTTATTCTCCAGAACTTAATCCTGCCGAGATTCTTTGGCGTATACTTAAGGGTAAATGGACAAGACCGATAGATTACGAAACTACGGACTCGCTTTTCTATTGTACGAACAGGGCCTTGGCATCTGTGGGTACGAACTTATTCGTGAATTATTCATATTTGTAAAATTAATTTTGAACAGTTACTTAGATAATGAGGAAAGAATATATTTTTGTATTGATATTTGCAATACTATGTTTCCTTGGGGGAAATTATTATAGCACCTATAATAGTAGCACCTATAATAGTAAAACTCTATTTGTTAATAAAGGAATAGCAACAGAAAAGGAGACTAAGGATCCTTTTCAAAGTACAAATTTCTACGATTCGACAAACTTTGAAAATACAGGAAACAGGTTTAAAAAGGGTATTATACCCGATGCCGAAACAGCATGTAAAGTAGCCATTCCCATTATTAAAGCAGTGTATGGAGAGCAACAGTTAAACTCTGAATTGCCACTTCAAATAACGCTTATCAATGATAAATACTGGACGATAGAAGGGACATTACATACGGCAAAAGGAGGTGTTGTATTTATGACCATTAATAAGAATAATGGATGTGTATTAAATTTGATGCATGGTGAATAATATCATGTTTTAGTAAGCGTATCCACAATGCTAGTATATACACGTTTAATGTTCACCTGGGTGCCGTCGGGAAAAGTGAAACAAACTCCGTGTAACATATCTTATGTATCCTTGTGACATAGAGTATAATCTTTGTTAAAAGGATGGTCTTTCCGCATACACCCCATGCATTATTTCGCTATATTTGCATCATGTAGAACCTAATCTACACATTATGAAAATGCAGTATTCATATAGACCTGAAATAAATGAGATTTTTATATATTATATTTTTGTCAGTTATAGGAATGGTTAGTTATGGTGAAACACCTAAAAAACTTGAAAATGGAGTCTATCATAATGAATCAGGTGCAAGATTGATAGAAATTAAAAATGACACACTAAAGTTCTTATCCTGTTCCTCATCTTCTATAGAGGAGGGGGAAAAGAGCTACTATCCTTTGGCTATTTGTAAAATAAATGAAGCCAGTAATACTTTTTTTGAGATAAATTCTATAGAAAGACCAGAGCAAAGTGCTTTTAAAGACATTTTAATTACAGAAGAAGCTTCAAGTAATAACGCTTCTTATGAAATATCTTTCAAAGTTCCTAATGCATCTATACCTATAAAGTTTGATGTTTGGTGTGGTACAATCTTGTACTTAGGGGTAACTGAAAAAGGGGAATGTACTATAGTGTTGAATCGGAACAGAATTACCTCTTCAGATAGTTTTAGGTTTTCATTTCAACCAATGTATTATGTAGAGAGTAATCCCGCAGGTCAATACTTTGGTATTTTATGCTACATGTATCCGTATGAAGTGAATCTGGATTCAGAGAAAAGTATTGTTATAAAGCTACCTAATATAACAGACACACTTTTCGACCAATATTTTCTTTTGGGAGAATATGTACAAGTTGTGCCTCATGGCATAAAATGGAGAGGTGAATATTATAAAAAGTTTTAGCGGACTACTATGCAAATAATAATCCATTAATATTCATAGATTTTAATGGTAAAGATGGAGTTCGTATCGTAGATGAAGACAATAAAGATTGACAGATCTAATTTAAAAGCATTTATTAAAAGCATCTACGATTTCAATGGTTGATTATTGTCCTGTTAATCAAAACTTCTTGTTAATAGATAGATAATAACAATAAGGATGGAGATGGAGATGGTGACGGCTGGTAGATGGCTGGTAGATAAAAATGCTATCTGCCAGCCTTCCTTTTTCCATTATTGTTTTATAATATCCTCAATTTCATAGTACAGTTCTCTGCACCTCTGCTCCTTCATTTTATTCTTTACACCGACAGCAACCATATCCTCTATAGATGGATGAGCCGAATTGTTTACTGAAGTAGCGTGTTCGCCATTATATCCCTCTGTGCTATGAGTAAGGTCGTATGCGGGAGCCAAATGCCATTGCCATTTGTTTTCGTTGTCTTTGTTAACTATAAAGCTGAAATTCTTGCAATGATCGTCTTTGTTTTCGGCAATATAATTGAACACCATTCTACGACGGCGGAATTCGGCAGCAATCTCCTTGGCAATCTCGTCTGGATTGTCGTGTAGATAGTTGTCCAATATTGCCAACATCTTATTTGTTTCTGCCATAATAAATAGTTTATTGATAATATATTATCGATTGCGAAGTTACACTTTTTTATTGAAATGGCAAAGACTCTTCAAGATAAAAATAGGCGCGCCAATTTTGTAATTGGTAGTCATATCACGTGTTTTTGTAAAAAAAATGATGTTCGTCCATAAAGGTACAAAAAGGTTTGTGAGGCTACCAACTTTTTTATGAACTATTCTTATCCCGAACTGGGGTAAGAATAGTTGCAATAAAACAGTATACAGCGGTTTTGTTTATCCCCAAACCTTCTCAGCTATGCGCTTCACAAGCTGGAGTTTTGCCCACTGCTGCTCCTCGGTTAGCTTGTTGCCGATGGCACAAGAGGCGAAGCCGCACTGCGGTGAGAGCGAGAGACGCTCAAGCGGAATGTACTTAGCAGCCTCGTGAATACGGGCAATAACGGTATCCTCGTCCTCGAGTTCGGGACGCTTCGTAGTGATAAGTCCGAGCACCACATGCTTGTCGGGACTCACCTTAACCAACGGCTCGAAGCCGCCAGAGCGCTCGTCGTCGTATTCGAGATAGAGCACGTCGACATTCTCGCGGGCGAACACCCAATCGGCAACAGAGTCGTAGGCGCCGCTGTTGAACCATGTGGAATGGTAGTTGCCGCGACAGATGTGTGTAGCCACAACAAGGTCGTCAGGACGGCCTTCGAGGGCGAGGTTATTGACACGGAGGAGTTGGTCTTTTACAAAGTCGAGATTGCAGTTGAGGTTCTGGTAGCGCTGTGCTGCTGCGTCGCCTACGACGGCTCCCCATGTACAGTCGTCGAACTGCAGATAGCGTCCGCCGGCTGCATAGAACTGGCGGATGAAGTCCTGATATAGGGCGGCAATGTCGCGTATAAGGTCGTCGGTGCTGGGATAGATGGCCTTTGTGCCAAGGAAGTTCTGGGGAATGGTGAGCTGCTGGAAAAACTGTGCCGGCGAAGGGACAGTGAGCTTGGCGATATGGCTGGCATCCTCCAACTGCTTCAGACGCTTGTAAGCCTCGATGAAGGGATGGGGCTGCGCTGTGAGTTTGCCTTTGAGGTAGACGCGGTCGAGGCGCGCTGTCTCGCCGTTGAAGGCTACGTCGCCGCCAGTCTCATGAGTTACGCCGCCGAAGCCCCAGAAGAAGTCGAGATGCCAGAATGTGCGGTTGAACTCGCCGTCGGTGAGAAGCGTGTAGCCAAGCTCTTTCTGCTTCTGCACAAGACGCGCTACATACTCGTCG
>ERZ780106.454-NODE-454-length-16197-cov-5.580102_pt1 | contig 16197 bp, 15 predicted proteins | sample MGYA00511572_ERZ780106 | MGnify/ENA primary metagenome ERZ780106 (study PRJEB29588, sample SAMEA2161876) | human gut metagenome | biome: human gut; feature: human-associated habitat; material: faeces | place: Denmark | collected 2008/2010 ...
GTTTGATTTTGGGCAAAAACGAATTGAACGGAGATAAGAAAACATAATAAAAAAGCAATTTTAAGCGAATTCTTTTTAGATGATTCGCTGGTTTTAATTTTTAAATTCATATTTTTGTGCATTAGATTTTAGATAAATACTGTAATTGAAGTCACAATGTAAGGTGTTTTTCTGATTTCAAACCGGAGAAAATGTTTTGGGTGGTTTTCTCCGGTTCTTTTTTTCATTGGTGTCGATTTTTAGTTGATGAATATTATATCGTTATTTTTTTTGTATTTCATGTTTTGCGGGTCGAGAGAAAGCGCAAATTCAAGCTGCTTTTTGGACTCGAGAAACCAGTTTTTCTTGTAAAACACTATCGATTGAAGATAATGCCACTCTGCGGTGCGCGGCGTAAGATTGTCCAGCATCTCCTGCGCCTTGTTTATGTCGCCGTTTTTGAGCACTTCTTCGATTGCGGCGTAAGCCTGCTCCGAATCCTGACCGTAAGATTTGTATTCGGAACGGGCGCGCTTGATTTCGCTGTAAGCGCGTTCCAGCTTTTCCAGCTTGTCGGCAGCTTCTTCTCCCGCAGGACCGTTCTGAAAACGCTCCTCGCCGTATTTTTCGCGAAGCTTTTTGTATGCGCTGTCCAGCTCCTCGTCGGAAACGGAAGGCGACACGCCGATAATATCGTATAAATTTTCCATATATCTAATTTTCCCTTTTATATTTTTCAAATACGGTCTTGGTCTTGTTGCGTATAAATTCGTAAATCACGTTTTTGAGCACGCAAACGTATTTGGTCAGATTGCAGTCGTTGAAGCTCTCGGCAGTCTTGTTGAGAGTTGTCATAAACACAAAATCCAGCGTCTCGCGGTTTTTTTCGACAAAGTCGGAGGCGCTTTCGAATCCGCCCAGACAAGCGACAAGAGGATTGTAGTTTTTGCGGGCATAATCCTTTTCCAGGTCGTCCAGCGCGTCAATAAGATAAATCCACTTGCCTATATTATAGCACAGATTCAAAATATATTCGCCGACGTTTTCCTCTCCCAACGCCCACACGGCGAAATCTCTCGTCAGCGCCGAAAACGGCTCGCACACCATGTCCAGCACGCGGCAATCCTCTTCTTCAAGCCGCGCAAGCTCGCGGTAGCGGTTTTCTATCGTCCGCGCCAATTGAGGAGCCGCCTGCGACGCCTTTGAAAAAGGCTTTTTCAACAGATTGAACGCCGCTCTTTTTTTAAGGCTCATACCTCCGTCGCGCTTGTCGTCCAATAGATTGTAATACATAAGGATTACGTTTGCCTGCGCCAGCTTGTCCGTTATCTCGTCGGGTCTTAAAAGCGGGCGCTTTTTGAACGGACTCGCCGCGCACTTGTCGTTGTAAATCTCGACGTCGATGTTCAGATAGCTGTGAAAGAGCACGTTGAAAAAGTTAATGTCGTAATTGCTTGTCAGGCGCGAGGAATTGTTCAACAACCGTTTTGCAGACAAACAGACGCCGCAAAGAAATGTATGCCACAAGCCGTATTCGCCCTGAGTCAAGCGTTCCTTCTCCACATTTAAGTAACCGAACATCAGAACCTCGGAACAAAGCCAATTTTTCTGTACACCTTGGAAAGCGTTTTCTCCGCTCTTTTCGCCGCTTGCTCCGCGCCCCTTTTGAGCGCCTCAGCAATATACGATTTGTCCGCCGAAAACTCCCTGAGTCTTTTTTGAACGGGTTCAAGGCCTGCGATTACCGCGTCTGCCACGCAGTCCTTCAATTCGCCGTAGCCTCTGCCCTCAAACTGCTCCACTATGCGTTCAATCGAAATTCCGGAAAATCTCGAATAAATTGTCAGCAGATTTGAGATTGCGGGCTTGTCCTTGCCGAAACGCACGTGAGTGTCGCTGTCGGTGACTGCCCGCCTGAACTTGCGGCGTATTACGTCGGGCGAATCGGTCAGCGACACGTAACCGTTGTCGTTGTCGTCCGATTTACTCATTTTCGCCGTCGGCTCCGACAGACTCATTATCCGCGCGCCGTTTTGAGGTATGAAAGGCTCAGGCACGGCAAAGGTGGGAGAATATCGCGCATTGAAACGCGCGGCAAGGTCGCGGGCAAGCTCTAAATGCTGCTTTTGGTCGGCGCCCACGGGCACCAAATCCGTCTGATAAAGCAGAATGTCGCTTGCCATAAGAACGGGATAATCCATGAGTCCCATGTTGAGATTTTCGCTGTGGCGGCGCGCCTTTTCCTTGAACTGCGTCATGCGGTTCAACTCTCCGACATAGGTGAGGGTGTTCAAAACCCATGCCAGCTCGGCGTGCGCGGGCACGTGGGACTGAACGAAAACAGTGCTTTTTTCGGGATTTATGCCGCAGGCAAAGTACAGCGCGGCAAGCTCCAAGGTGTTGTTCCTGAGCGTCGAGGGCGTTTGCTGCACCGTTATGGCGTGCATATCGACAACGCAGAATATGCAGTCGTATTTATCCTGCAACTCCACCCAATTCGCCAACGCTCCGAGATAATTTCCGATAGTAATCTGACCGCTTGGCTGTATTCCGCTGAATATGATTTGTTTTGCGTTTTGCTCGCTCATCTGCACCGACCTCTCCCGACGCGTTATTCATGTTTCTTTTTTAGCTTAAATAATATCACAAACAACGATTTTTGACAAGCAAAAGCGTACTCTAACGCTTTTGCGCCGAATTTTTCAATTAAAATATATAATTTCAACGGCGTTTGCAAAAAAAACGTCCCGTAAAACGGGACGTTTCGTTCACTCTGCAAATTTCGATATAAATACGGGAAGGTTTTCGCGGGCGCAGCTTATGGAAAGAGTAAATTCCACCATAAACATATTGGACAGCATTTCCAGCTCGGTCATAATGCCGCTTATTTCCTTTATGTCCTTGCGCACGATTCTCGCCATGCTGTCCACAAACACCTTTTCGATGTCGTAGTTGCCTGCAAGCACGCCTTTGAGAAAAGCGATAAAGGTCTCTTCGCTGTTGACCTTGTATTCGCTTGCGTCAATTAACTTGATGGTGTGTTCAAGGTCATGTATACGGGAGTTGTCCTTGTCGATGTAGACAACAACGCCTTTGGCTTCCTCCACGCTTCTGTTTGCGGAATCCACCATTTTTTTCGTTTTGCCTGAGCCTTTTTCTCCGTAAATAATGTTGATTTTTGCCATTCTTTGTTTCGACCTCCGATTGATTGGCGAATTGTTTGATTGTTTTTATTGTAACAGAAATCCTTTCTTGTTCAAGCCTTTTGAATGAAATTTCACTTAATTTCTTCAATAAACCTTTTCAGACGCTCCACGCCCTCGCGTATGCGGTCAATGCTTAGCGTGTAGGTGAGCCGTATGTAGCCGTTTATGCCGAAGCATTCGCAGGGGATGGTGGAAACGTGCGCGTGCTCGGTCAGCAGCTCGGAAAATTTAAGAGCGCTGTCTATCGTCTCGCCGCGGTACTTTTTCCCCAGCAGGGCGGAAATATCCACCATAACGTAAAACGCGCCGTTGCCCTTGACGTACTTAATCGAAGGCACCTCGTCCAAAAAGCTCCACAGCGCGTTGCGTCGCTCCTCGAACACGGCGCGCATATTTTTGATAAAGGCTTCTCCCTCGTCGAGCGCGGTAACCGACGCATACTGCGCTATCGTGTTGGGATTGGAGGTTTGATGGCTTTGCAGCGCGCCCATATACTTTGCGACATAAGCGGGACTTGCGGCGTAACCGATTCTCCACCCCGTCATGGCGTAGGACTTGCTGAGTCCGTTGATGAGGATTGTCCTGTCCTTCATGTCGTCTATTTGGGCGATGGAAAAGTGCTCCATTCCGTCGTAGGTGAGCGCCTCGTAAATTTCGTCCGCGACAATCCACACGTCGGGATGACGGCGCAGCATCGCTGCAAGCTCTTCTATTTTTTCTCTGCCGTAAACCGTGCCGGAAGGATTGTTCGGCATATTCAGTATCAAAGCGCGGGTTTTGTCCGTAACCGCCTTTTCAATCAGTCCGACGTTCAAGGCAAAGCCCTCCTCCGCTTTTGTCTCCACAACAACGGGTTTTGCGCCGCAGATTTTTATCAGCTCGGGATAGGTCAGCCAATAAGGGCTTATGATAATGACCTCGTCCCCCTCCTGACACACGGTCTGCAAGGTGTTGAAAAGGCTCTGCTTTGCGCCCGTGCTTATCACTATCTGTTCCGGCTGATAATCGAGTGCATTGTCTCGTTTAAGCTTTGCGCAAACCGCCTTTTTCAAGGGAGCGATTCCGCTTGCGGGAGTGTATTTAGTCAATCCCTTGTCGAGAGCGTCCTTCGCCGCGTTCACGATAAACTCGGGCGTGTTGAAGTCCGGTTCGCCCGCGGCAAAGCTGACGATGTCCACTCCGCTTTCCTTGAGCTTGTTGGCTTTCGCCGTGATTGCCAGCGTCAGGGACGGCGAAACGTTTTTGGCACGATTGGTTATATTAAGCATTTTTTATGTCCTCCAAAGGCTTAATCCTTGTGTTTTGTCTTTTTATTCTCCCTTTTCCAGCCTTGCGGTTTGGTCGGCAAGTCTCAACGCTTCTATCATCTGACCTATATCGCCGTTCATAAAGCTGTCCAACGAATAAAGCGTAAAATTTATTCTGTGGTCGGTGACTCTGCCCTGCGGAAAATTGTAGGTGCGGATTCTTTCGCTCCTGTCGCCCGTCCCCACCTGAGTTTTTCTCGCGTCGGCATACTCCTTGTCCGCCTGCGAGCGATAAAAATCGTAAAGTTTGCTTTTGAGCGTTTTCATCGCCTTTTCGCGGTTTTTTATCTGACTGCGCTCGTCCTGACAGCAAACCACGATTCCGGTTGGAAGATGCGTCATGCGAATTGCGCTTTCCGTCTTGTTTACGTGCTGCCCTCCCGCGCCGCCGCTGCGATAAGTGTCTATTTTCAAATCCTTTTCGTTGATTTCTATTTCCACATCCTCCGCCTCGGGCAAAACGGCTACCGTTATCGTGGAGGTGTGAATCCGCCCCTGAGACTCCGTTTCGGGAACGCGCTGCACCCTGTGCACGCCGCTCTCGAACTTGAATTTGCTGTACGCGCCCGCTCCCACAACTATGAAAGAGGCTTCTTTAAGTCCGCCCAGCTCCATTTCGTTGCTGTCAAGCTCCTCAATCTTAAACCGCTGCTTTTCGGCGAACATATAGTACATCCGCTTTATTTGCGCGGCAAACAGCGCGGCTTCGTCGCCGCCCGCCCCCGCCCTTATCTCCACTATGACGTTTTTTTCGTCGTTGGGGTCAACGTGAAGCAAAAGCACTTTGAGCCGTTGCTCCAATTCTTCCTTTTGAGTTTTGAGAACGCCTATTTCCTCATGCAGAAGCTGCGACATTTCTTTGTCCTTTTCCGTTTCGAGGGCGGCAATCGACATGGTAAGATTGTCGTCCGCGCGCTTCCACTCCCTGTATACGTTTACGACGTCTTGCAGACCGCTGTGCTCCTTTACCAGCTTTTTCCAGACGGAATTGTCGGCAATGATTTCCGGACGGGAAATTTCGGCAGTCAGAAATTCGTACCTGTCCTCTATTTTTTTCAGCTTGTCAAACATCGGGTTCATCTTGTATGCCTTAAATATTTATTTTTTCTGCGCCAGAATCATGCGCTCTATGTCGTCGTAGTCCTTTTTTATGTTTACGAAAAAGTTTTCGCGCAGCAAGCCTGCAACCAGCTCCGCCTGCCCGTAACCCACTTCAAGGTAAAGTCTGCCGCCCGATTTCAAAAAATCCGACGCCCGTCTTGCTATTATACGATAAAAATCAAGCCCGTCCGCGCCGCCGTCGAGGGCAACGCGCGGTTCGTGTTCCCTCACGTTTACGTCAAGCCTGTCTATTTCTTCCGTTTTCACATAGGGAGGATTGCACACTATCATGTCAAAGACGCCTTTTAATCCGTCAAACATATCCGTCCTGACAAAATGCGCCTTGACTTTGAGCTTTTTGGCATTGCGTCCGGCAACTTTAAGCGCCTCCGCCGATATATCCGCCAAAGTCACGTCCGCGCCCGTCTTTTTGGCAATAGTAAGCCCCACACACCCGCTGCCGCAGCAAAGGTCGAGCACTCTGTCGCCCTTGTCCAGGACGTTTAGCGCCTGCTCCGTCAAAAGCTCCGTTTCGGGACGTGGAATAAGCACGTTTTCGTTGACCTCGAACTCGTATTCGAAAAACTGCGCCGAGCCGAGCACATATTGCAGAGGCTTGCCCTCCGCCACCTGCTTCAACATCCTTTCGGCTTTGAGACGCGCTCCGAAGCTTATCGTGACGCGGGAGTCGGTCAGGGCGCTTCGTTTGACTTTGAGCAGCGAGCACAGAATCCAGTCCCAATCCGCCTGCAAGCCCTTCTCCTCGACGAATTGGCGTTTTTCCGCGCGAAAATCCGTCACGGGCACGGGCGGGGGAAAGCTTACCGTCTCCTTTTCGGGGTTTGCGTCAAGCTCCAGAACGGCATTGAAAGCCGCAATCGCCACCTCGCACATCGAGTCGTCCGGCTCCTTTGTCGTCAGTCGCTGCATCTGCTTGCCAAGCCACTTGAAGGGCACGAACAAAAAGAAATCCGACCTTGCGAGAAGCATAAGAAACTCATAGGAAACAGCGGCGGTAAGCGGCAGCATAGCAAGCTTTATGCCCGCTCGCACAAATACGTTTTTAAAAAACAGACGGAAATTGCAAGCCTCCGCGACAATGCCCGCCGCAATCATAAGCACGACGGAAATTATTATTACGAAAACGACGAAGCTTGTTCCGCAGCGGTCGTGGTGCTTGCTCGAGCTCTGCACGTTTTCCACCGTCAGCTCCTTTTCCGCTTCAAAGCAATTGATTGTTTTGTGTTCCGCGCCGTGATACATAAAAACGCGCCGCACGTCCTTGACAGACGCGCAAAACACGAAGTAGCCCAGCATTATGACGACTTTGACTGCGCTGTCAATGAGCAGCGTTCCCATATTCGTAAGTTCGGTTTTGAAAATCTTTTCGATAAGTTGGGGCACAAGGCTGGGAAGAAAAATAAACAGCGCGACCGCCAGCACCAGCCCGAGCAAAAGCGAAACCGCCATTGCCGCCTTAAAGCCCTTTTGGTCGGTGTCGGAGGCTTCCTCCCCCGCTATTTCGGCGGATTTGTAAAGAATCCTGGTGCCCGAAACAAGAGACGCGACAAGATTGACGACGCCTCTGACAAAGGGAATTTTCCCCGCTTTGGATTTCTTTTTGAGCCGTGTGGTTTCCAGTCTGATTTCGCCCGATTCGTCCCGCACGGCAAGCGCCATAGAGGTTTCTCCGCGCATCATAACGCCTTCGATAACCGCCTGACCGCCTATTTTTGTTTTTGCCATATTTTCCTTATTGTCTAAAAGTATATCAAAGCGCCGCGTTTTAAGCAACTAAAAGGGAGCGGCGGCAAGGTATTTTTTTCTTTGTACAACAAAAGAGCACAGAAATAATTCTGTGCCCGTAAACCAAGTCACAAATTTCAGATACCGTATCTTTTCTTGAATTTGTCCACGCGTCCGCCCGCGTCCACCAGCTTTTGTTTGCCTGTGAAATAAGGGTGGCACTTGTTGCAAATTTCGACCTTGATAACATTATCCTTCTTGGTGGAGCCGGTCTTGAATGTCTCGCCGCAGGCGCAGACAACCGTAACCTCGTGATAATTAGGATGAATATTCTCTTTCATAGCCGTTACCTCTAAAAATTTCAATAGCCTTGCTATTATATACCTCGCCGCGCGATAAGTCAAGGATTTTCGATAAATTTACCGTCTGAATTTTCTTACGGTTATTCGGTAGATTTTTTTTCTTGTTTTTGGTATAATGCAACCGATGCAAAAAGGAGTTTTCTTTTGAAAGCATGGAAGTACAGCAAGCCTGACGGCGTCAGGCTCAAAGTAGATTTGCCCAGCAGTCTGACCGAGGACAAAACCGTAAAAGTAAAAATCGAAAAAGTCTTGACGGGCAATTTCGAGAAAAAACTCATTTCGGGAGAAACGGACTGCCCCGACGGACTCACGGTCGGGAGGTTTGCCGTCGGCGTCGTAAGCGAATTGTTCGACGCGGACAAAAGCAAATTCAACCGCATAGACCGCGTGGTCATAGAGCCTCATTTGCCCTGCGGCAACTGTCTCCCCTGCCGCAACGGAAAGTATGCCGCCTGCGAAAATATGCAGTGTCTCGGACAGACGCAAAACGGATTGCTGCAAGACTTTATCACCCTGCCCGAAAGCTGTCTGCACAAAATCCCCGAGCCTTTGAAATCGGAAAACGCGCTGATAACAGAGCACGTCGCGTTGGCAATACATATACTCGACGCGTTGAGACTTGAAAAAGGCGAGCACATAGCAATTTTTTCGGGAAGCAAGTTGGGAGTGATTTTGGCGCAGCTTGCCAGCTACTATCAGGCAATCCCCGTGCTTGTGGACGAGGACGGCGACGCACTCGCCATAGCCTCCGCAAACAACATTTATTACGCCTTCAACCCGAAAAACTGCGACGTGATAAAAGAATTGTTTTCAATCACGGGCGGACGGCGCTGCGAAAAGGTGGCTTATCTTGCAAACGACGCAAGCGGCGTGGACGACGCGGTAAACGCCTGCGCCTTCAACGCAAAGCTGTGCGTGGGAGGCTTTGTGGACGACAGACTGAAAATAAATCTGCCCCAAGCCTTAAAAAAGAATATAACCCTCTGCACAGCGCGCACGGGCTACGGAAACTATCCTTCGGCGCTCAACCTATTGACCAACAAAGTAATAAAAATGTCCGACTTTAAAAGGACGGATATTTCGTTCGACAAATTCGACGGGGAGTTTCCCAAAATCGACGCGCACGAGCTTGACTACGGCGCGGTTGTGGTAAATCTCGACTGAATAAAAATCAATAAAAAGAATAATTTTTTTCGCATAAAAAAACCGCAGAAGTTCTGCGGTTTTAGCGTTTCGTTTGCTTGACCCGTCATCCTCGGGGAGACAGCAGCTCCTCGTCGCACATATCGATTACGTCTCCCGCTCCGACTATAAGCACTATGTCGTTTTTTTTCGCCGTTTCCTTTATTTTACGTTTTGCGGCGGCAAAGTCGGCGACGTATTCGCAGGGCGTCACCCTGTCGACGGCGGCGGCAAGAGCTTCGCCGCTTACGTTTTCAATGGGTTTTTCGCGCGCGGCGTAAACAGGCAGTATCCACAGCTTTTTTACGCCCGAAAAGCAGTAAACAAAGCTGTCGAACAGTCCCTTCGTCCTGCTGTATGTATGCGGCTGAAAAACCATATATATGTTGTCGAAGTTTTTCAGCTTGACCGCGTCCAGTAGAGCCTTGATTTCGGAAGGATGATGCGCGTAGTCCGCCACTATGTTGGTGTAGCCGCAGTCGAAGGTTTCGTAGCGGCGGCTCACTCCAGAAAAGCCCGACAGCAGCATACACACCGTTTTTATATCCAGCCCGAGACAGAAACAGGCGGCGAGAGCGGCAAGCGCGTTGTAAACATTGTGTTTGCCCGCAACCTTCAAATCGATATGTCCTTCCTTTCGTCCCTTTATTTTTACGTCAAAAGAAAAATTGCCGTTTGTCTGCGTCAGTTTTACGCCGCGCACGTCGCAAAACGGTTTCAGTCCAAACGTAACCTTTTTGCCCTTGATTCTCGCGCGCGTAAAAGCGTCCACTCCGTCGGCATTGAGCACGACAAAGCCGTCGGCGCGGGTGTTTTGCGTAAAAGCAACGAAACTGTCCTTGATATGTTTCAGATTTTTGAAATAATCGGTATGGTCCAGCTCCATATTAAGCAGCACGGAGACGTAAGGATGCAGATATCTGAAACTTTCTCTGTACTCGCACGCCTCGCTGACGCAGAATTCTCCGCCGCCCTTTTCAAAATTGCTGCCCGTGCGCTTCAACACGCCGCCGATAAAGACTGCGGGCTTTTTTTGAAGTCCGTCAAGCACGTGCGCCAGCATGCCCGTAGTGGTGGTTTTGCCGTGACTTCCGCATACCGCAACGCCGAAGGGATAATCGTCGAAAATGTCCCCCAAAGCCTGCTCGCGGGGCACGAGCGGAATGGAATTTTCCCTGCAAAAAGTCAGCTCCACATTGTCCTCCTTTACCGCCGAAGTGTATATACAAAGTTTGACGGCGGTTTTGTCTATATTGCTTGCGTCATGTCCTATGCAAACCTCGGCGCCCAGCCCGCGCAGCAACAGCGTCTGCTCGTTTTCCCTGACGTCGCTGCCGCTTACCGCATAGCCCTCCGCCAGAAAATATTGCGCCAATGCGCTCATGCTGATACCGCCTATACCTACCAGATGAATCTTTTCTCTCAACTTAAATTCTTCCATATTAAATTTTATTATAAAATGTGAAATTTAAGTTAAATTTTTTATGAAAAATTTTAATTAAAGTATTGTGTTATTTTGAATTTTATAGTATAATAGTACCACCTTCGGGAAAACATTTTAAAGAGGTTACATCATGAACATTTCTGACATCAGAATCCGCAAAGTCGAAAACGATGAAAACAAGCTCAGGGGCATTGCTTCAATCACCATAGACGATTGCTTTGTCATACACGACATCAAAATAATCGAAGGCAAAGAAAGTCTCTTTATCGCGATGCCCAGCCGCAAAACCAAGGAAGGCGAATACAAGGACATTGCCCATCCCATAAACAGCGAAACAAGGCAAATGCTTTCGGACGCCGTTTTGAAAGCGTACAACAATGCGGAGTAAATTTTAAGGCAAAAGGACTGTCATGCGGCAGTCCTTTTTTCATATCCCGTTTTCTTTCTGTTGTTAATCAGTTCAAGCGCTATTCTGCCGACAACGCACACCACGACGGAAACCGCGACTGCGATGACAACGATCAGCGCGTGCCCCTTTACGTCTACCAGCCCGATGAGGTTTCTGGCAAAGGGCACTGTCAGCCCCAGCGCCACCAGCGCCGCGCTGCCGAGAGCCACGCACAGGTTGACCCAATTGAACGGATAACACAATACGCACAGCGCAGCCACTCCCGACAAAGTCATTGCGATTGTTGACAGCGTCATAAGCTGCGCGTCGTTTATATTCGCCGGAGCGCCCAAGCCGAAACTCTCATACAGATACATAATCCCCACAGACAGACTCAAAGCCAGCCCTGACGGAATGGTTCTTATCAACGTATTTGAAATAAACCTGCCCGTAATAAGCTCCTTGTTGGGTTTAAGCGCCAAAAAGAACGAGGGCAGACCGATTACCAAAAACTCAATCAGATACAGATTGCGCGGCTCGAAAGGATATTCCCTGCCCAGGCAAATCATGAGAAGCGTGGTGAATATGGTCATCGTCGTTTTCATCAGAAACAGGCTTGATGAGTTTTGTATGTTGTTTACCACGCGCCTGCCCTCAGCCACAACGCTCGGCATGGAAGAAAATTTGCTGTCGAAAAGCACAAGATGCGCCACGCTCTTGCTCGCCTGACTGCCCGCGCCCATGGCAACGGCGCAGTCCGCCTCCTTCATTGCCAGAATGTCGTTTACGCCGTCGCCCGTCATAGCCACAGTCTTTCCGTCAAGCTTGAACTGTTTTATAAGCAACGCCTTTTGCTCCGGATTGACTCTGCCGAAAACCGTGTAACGCCTGCTTGCCGCAACAACCTCCTCGTCCGTCATGCCGTCGAGGCTGACAAAGTTTTCCGCGTCGGGAACGCCCGCCTCCTTGGCAATGACGGAAACGGTCTGCGGGTTGTCGCCGCTTATAACCTTTAAGAGCACGTCGTTTTCTTTAAACCACTTGATGGTCTCTATTGCGTCGGGACGGACGGTGTCTTTGAGCACCAACAGACCGAGCTGAACCAGGTCGTCGGGCAATTCGTCGCCGCACATACATTTTTCGCTGAAAGCTACAAGCAGCACTCTCTTGCCCTGTTTGGCGTATTCATCGACGCTTTCCATGCATTTTTTTGCGGCGGGAACAAACTCGGGCGCGCCCACAACCAGAGTGCCACGCTCATTAAAGCTCACAGCGCTGTATTTCCGCGCGGAGGAAAAAGGAACGACCTTTGAAAAATTAAGCTTTCCGCCCGCTCCGAAATAATTTTCAAGCGCGCGCGCCGTCTGATTTTTTTCGCCCGTAGCAGAAATAAACTCGGGCATAAGCTCGTAAAGAAGCCCGCTTTCTTCGCAAAGCACCGTTTCCACCGTCATTGTGCCGTCCGTGATTGTCCCCGTTTTGTCGAGGCAGAGCACGTTTACGCGGGCAAGCATTTCTATACAGTACAAATCCTTGACCATCGCCTTTTTGGAAGCGAGCCTGATTACGGAAACGGTCAGCGCAACGCTTGTCAAAAGCACCATTCCCGACGGAATCATGCCTATCATGCTGCCCGACGTCTGAATAAGCGCCTGCCTCCACTCCGCATAACCGCCAAGCTGGTGCACGGTTGTAAAAAACGTGGCGATTCCAAGCGGAAAAATGATAATCGCCAGCACCTTGATAATGGCGTTTATCGAGCGCATAAGCTCGGATTTCGGCTTCTGATATTTTTTTGCCTTTGCCGCAAGCGTCTGCACGTAGCTCATCGCGCCCACCTTTTCCACCCGCGCAAGACAGCTGCCGCTTATTGCAAAGCTGCCGGAAAGCAAGGTGTCGTTTTGCGCTTTTCTCACAGGCTCGGACTCTCCGGTAAGCAGAGACTCGTCCGTTTCCAGCTGCCCTTCGAGCAGCACGCAATCGGCGCATATCTGATTGCCCGCTTCAATCTTTATTATGTCGTCGCGCACGACAGACGAAGCGTCGATTGTCTGCTCCCGCCCGTCGCGGATGACCTTGACCTGCGGCGCATTGAGCAAGGACAGCTTGTCGATTGTCCTTTTCGCCCTAATTTCCTGAACTATGCCTATTGTCGTGTTGGCGATTATTATCACGCCGAAAAGAAGATTGGGATAGCTTCCGAGCGCCGCCATAAGAATCATTATGGCAAGCCCGAGCAAATTGAAAAATGTGAATATGTTGCCGACAAAAATGGAAGCGTAGGATTTGCCCCCCGTGCGTTTGGTCGAGTTTCCTAAACCCGCGGCAAGCCTTTCCTCCGCCTCCGCCTGAGTAAGCCCAATCTCTGCGGGCTTCATGACCGAGATTATTTCCGTCGTTTCCTTGCGTTTCATGGAAATATTATATCTTAACGGGTGACAAAAGTAAACTTTTTTCCCGACAAAAAAAACGGCGGAGCAAAGTCCGCCTTTGTCAAAAATATTTATTTTAAGACCGTTTAAGCATCGTCTTCCGACTTCGCTTTGCCGTCGTCTGCGTTCTCCTCCTCTAAAAAGGACTCTTTCAGTTCTTCGCTGACGGTGTCGGCAATCGCCTCGGAAATTTCCTCCGCGACGGCGGGCGCGAAATTCCTGTATCCCACGAGCCGCGCAGGTCTCAAAGCGTAGCTCAATGCCAATGCCGCCCCTCCGCCTATAAGCGCGGTAAACCATTGCAGCGCGCCCATCATAACGGAAATCGTCTCCATCTGCTTGACGTTGAACAGCAAAGGATAAATCCACTTTACGCCCACAAAATACAAAAAGGCGAATTTAAGCCCCGCCGCAAGCACAATCGCCGCCGCAGACACAAGCAAATTGTACCAGAATCTCTTTGTACTGCCCGAATCCACCCTCAACAGCCAGACGACGACTCCGAATATCACGACGTAAACGGCGTTTGAAACGGCGATAAAGGGTACGAGAAGCACGTTGGGATTGAGTCCAAGCCCCAGCGCGATAAAGGGCGTGACAATACCGACGCAGATTCCGCCGACAATGCCCGTTGTCATTGCGGCAATAAGCAGACACATATTGACAAAGGAGCCTGTAAGAAGCTGAATTTTACTCAACCCGACAAGCCACTGAACAATCAGCGTGACCGCCGCCATAACGGCAATCCTCACTATTACCGACGCTTTTCCGGAAGCGTTTCCGAACAAAAACACTCTTTTCATATTTTTCATCTCCCGTTATATTAAACCTTGTCGGAAGCTTTGTCAATCAATTTGAAATATTCCTCCCATTTATGCTCTCTCACGGGCATGGGCGGAGCGTTGTCAAAATAAAGCACCAGCGCGGGAGAAATTCCGTTGTAATTTTCCACCGTTTCAAAACGCACAAGATGTCCGTCTACAATCAGTTTTTTCAGTTTGGCATGATAGTTGAAGTACATACCTCGATTTTTTTCAATTTTTTCCCACTTAAACTGCGCATTTGTGCATACGACAAAAAAAGACTAAAAAAAGGCGGTTTTTATCACATTCTTGCAAATGAACATATGCGCAGATGCGCATATGTTCATTTGCGCCTTTACTTAAAATTCAAACGTCAGACAGAACAGCCCTCAAAAAACGCCCAAAAAAACAAGAACTTTCTGTCTCAAATCGCCGACAAAAAGCAACTTTTTCGGTCATTTTCCGTAAAACCGAAATTTCCCCTCCATGCCCCGAAAAAACGTCGCAAATTTCGACTTTCGCACCCGCTCGGCTCATAGCTTGTTTTTTTTCAACACATATTTGAAAAAAATTTAAAAACAAATATTTTCGCAATGTCAAAAAGTATAAAAAAAGAAAACGCCTGTCTGCCTTTAAAGCGCAGACAGGCGTTTGCAATCAGAAAGCCCAATAGAGATTTGGCATAGCCCTGCCGAAACTCACCGAGGATATGAGTCCGCTTTCGCGGCGCTCCCTAATCTTCGACCAGTTTTCAAAAAGACTGTCGTTGCCGTAGCACTCAAACGAGCCGGCTTCGGAATAAACGCCGCTTTCGGTCTCGACGACGCCCTGATAATAATATACGAAGTGCCCTTCAAGCTCCAAATACTCCAACACCTTTATCCTGAGCGTTCTTATATCCGCTCCGTCCTCCTTTATTGCTTTGAGTTCATTGACGAACGCCGCTTCATCGGGATTGTCAAAAGTCGCGTTTCCATCGAAAATTTTGTCGTCAACGTAAAAAGCGCAGCCGATTAGATACGGATAATTTTCTTCGGCGCGGCGCAGATATGTTTCGACGCTGCAACTTCCGTCGTTGTTGCCCAGTCCGAAATCGACTTGCAGCTTGCCGTCGGAAAACTTCCAATTGCCCGCAATTTCTTCGGCATTGTCGTTTATTTTCTTAAATTTCTGCCAATCGAAAACCATGCTTGTCACGAGAGGGCTTTGACTTTTTTCAAGCAGCAGCTCCCACTCGTCGGCATAGTAAGGCGTTAAAACGTCTTCCTGCTTGTCAAACGTCGGATAGTAATAATCCTTGTACAACTCCCCTTTGACTCCGCCGCTCATAACTATCCCCGACAGTCCGAGATAACGGATTGCCGCGCGGTTGAAAACGTCCGCCTTGTCCCACACCTTCTCGTTTTGCATGAGGGCTTTTGTTTCGACGACGAAAGCGTTGAGCTCCTCGTCCTCAAAGGTTTTGTCGAGAATATCCGTATCCAACTTAATTTTAACAGTCATCGTCTTATCCTGACTGAGATAATCCTCGAATCTGACGTTTTTTATTCCGGCGTTTTTTTTCAGATAACTGTCCAAATCCTTGCTGCCGTCGGCTTTGCCGAGATTGAAAGTTACCTTGTCGGAATAGTCCCAGCTGCCGTTGCCGAATTGCAGCATCCCGACGTAACCGCTCTCTTTCGGTCCGCACGCCGCGAAAACAAACGCGCACAAAAACAAAATTGCCGACAGAACCAAAATCGCTTTAATTTTTTTCATTTTTTTCCTCCCTCCTTTGTTTTGTTGATTATACACTTTAAGGTGCGTTGTGTCAATCCGTTTTTAGAATTTTAGTTGCAGCGTTTAAAAAAATCCGACAAAATGCGACAACATTTTATCTCAATCCGTAAAAATGCTTTTTCGCGCCAGCTTTTTTTCCAGCTTGCGCGCCGTAGGAGTCGCCGCCACGCCCCCCTGAGAGGTCTCCTTGAATTCAGGCGCCATCTTTTTGCCAACCTTGTACATTGCCTCGATTACTTCGTCGGGTGGAATAATGCTGACCTGCCCCGCAAGGGCAAGGTCCGCGCTCGCGACGGCGTTTGCCGCCTGACTTGCGTTGCGAAAACTGCACGGAACCTGAACAAGTCCCGCCACGGGGTCGCAGATAAGCCCCATGCAGTTCATGACGGCAATGGCAACCGCGTTTGCGCACATGGCGGGTGTCCCTCCCGCAAGATAAACCGCGGCTGCCGCCGCAATGGCTGCCGC
>ERZ780106.475-NODE-475-length-15877-cov-3.127418_pt1 | contig 15877 bp, 8 predicted proteins | sample MGYA00511572_ERZ780106 | MGnify/ENA primary metagenome ERZ780106 (study PRJEB29588, sample SAMEA2161876) | human gut metagenome | biome: human gut; feature: human-associated habitat; material: faeces | place: Denmark | collected 2008/2010 ...
CAGGTCCGGGTATTTGCGACAGCAAATACGTAGAGGACATAAAGGCCGCGCGGAGCGTCAGGGTTTGGGACAGAGTCCCAGTCCCAATAAAATAACAAGGTTGGGGGGGGATTAACAGGGCGGCAGAAACTCATGAGGCCTTTGTCAAGGATAATGAAACGGTGGAGGCAGAGGCGCTTGAGGATGCCGAAGCGGGGGTGACCGTGACGGTGGCGATGCCTCGAGATGTTACGATGCCTCGGGAGTCGGTAACAGAGCAGGAGGCAGCATCAGAGCAGGAGGAAGCGATAGAAGTGGAGGCTGCAACGGAGCTGGAGGAAGCGAGGGAGCGGACTATGACTTGAGCACAGCCGTTGAACGGTCTGATTGTCATGGTGTTGCCGACAGGGCGCTCCACATCCTTGAAGCCGGGATCTCCATTACCCCAGCCGAGGAGGACTGCGTTCTCGACTTTGACTTCCAGCTCTGTTTCAGGGCTGTAGATATCGATTACCACGACATCCTGGCCGTCTGATTTGAGGGTGGTCTTTGACGGAACCAGTCTCGTCTTATCATATACAGCCGGGAACACATCCTCGCAGACTTTCCAGCCTGAGCGGTATCCTACGGCACGATATGTCACAGCAGAAGTTCCGGAGACGCTCGACGCCGATCCACGTACAGGCCTTGCGGGGCCACCTGCAACTGAGTGCTCAGCAGAAGCTCCAGGGCCAGAAGGCCTTGCGGCGCGACCAGCAGAGGAGACTTTCCAGACGAGGTGACCGTCGTGTGGCATTTTCCGGCGGCCGAGGCTTTTTCCAGACTCGTACAGGCGGACTTCATCACAATTCGAATACACCCAGACCTCACCGCCATACGGGCCGCAGATGTGCACTGACGGCTCATCCTTCCACGCGGCCTTCAGGTAGAACGCCTCGTCCTTGGGGAAACCGCAATAGTCGAAAATACCGAACTGAGAACCAGTAGCAGGCCATTTCATCGGATTAGGCTCGCCACGGTAATCGAAACCCGTCCAGTAGAACAGGCCCAGCCCCCATGGCCTTGCCTTGTAGAACTTCCAGCCGTATTCAATGACATTGACCCGGCCAAGTGTATCAATCCTGTTCAGCGGCACCATCCAGCCCTTTTCCGGTACCGTCCGGTAAACACCTCTTGTTCCTGCTCCGGAAGTCTCCTCCGTACCCACGGCACATTTCTCCGGATATAGCCTATGATATTCATCCACAGGGTTTTGCACAATGTAATTATAGCCGAACACATCCACGCCCTTCACCAGGTCCGGCCCGCCGGCATTGCCATAGGTAGAAGGCCTGGTCCTGTCCATTCCGTGCACAGCCTCGCTCATCCTCCGCGCTATCTCCACACCCTTTTCGCCATGTTCCACAGCCCATTCCTCATTGCCCACACTCCACAAAATCACAGACGGATGGTTCCTGTCCCGGTCGATCATATTGCGCAACTGACGGAGCTGCTCCTGATTCACGCCGAACTGCCTGTTCTCATCAATCACCAGCACGCCCATCTCATCACAAAGGTCAAGCATCGACACGGAAGCGCAGTTATGGGAAGTGCGGATAGCATTGAACCCAGACTCCTGCAGCCGCGAAATCCTATATCTCCAGAGCTCATCAGGGACAGCAACTCCCACTCCGGCGTGGTCCAGATGCATATTCGCGCCGCGCAGCTTGACAGCCACACCATTGAGCAGCAGCCCCATCTCCGGAGAGAACTCGAGCGTCCGAACACCGAACCGCCTCGTCACCACATCAGACAGTTCGCCATCATAGAAAAGCCTGACTGTCAATGTATAAAGATATGGAGAGTCAATGCTCCAGCGACGTTCCGCCCTCTCCACTCGCCTACCTTCCGCATCACGGATTTCGATTTCACGGGTGACCTTATCCCTGTTTACAGCGGCGTCCGCCAGAATATAGTCGAAGTCAATGCAGGATTCATCCACATACACGTCCGCTGTCCCGTCAGAAACAGTCCAGATGGACCCGTCCGCCTTTTTCTGGCTGATTTTCAACGAATAATGTTTCATTGACACAGGCCCTGACTTGTACAGCCTCACATTGCGATAAATTCCTGCTCCCTCGTAATACCAGCCTTCCTCCAAAGACGCGTCACACCGGACTGCAATGACATTGTCCCCGCCGTAATTCAGATATGGAGTCAATGTATAGACACTTGATGCATAACCGCTTCGCTCACCGCCGAGATAGAAGCCGTTGCAGAAGACTTCGCTGTCACGGTAGATGCCTTCAAACTCTATAAAAAACTGCTTTCCCTTATCTTCTGCCGGGATTTCTATATGCTTGCGGTACCAGCCGACCGAGTTTTCCGGATACTTCCAGCCGATGCATTTGTAGCCATGCGAATGACTCGCTTCCGGACTGTACGGAAGGTCCACAGCCCAGTCGTGAGGCAAACTGACTTTCTGCCATGAAGAATCGTCGAATTCCGGCATTATCGGAGCATGACTGTGATTGGAGGACTGTGCCTTGCAGATATACGTAAAGTATTCAGTACCATGCGTATAGTCCAGTTCCTTGGACGCCGCGTTTCCCATCGCGAAGGTCCAGTCATTATTGATGACCACTCCCCCGAACTTTTCCCCGCCGGTTTCGGCAGCAAAAGAATACTGGACAATGCAGAGTGCACAAATCAATGTTGCAAATACTTGTTTCATCGGCGATTACATTTTTCAGGCAGCACAAGACCCGAGCTAAAGATCAAGTGTCAGTTTATGATAACCCGGTTCGTATTTTATGAACTCTGACTTTCCTGTAGCGGAATTATTGACAGTCAGATCATAGACGGCATCCCTGAAACGGCGGACAATATGATATTGCCCCACAGAAGCAGGAAGTCCCGGCTTCAGCAGCAAGCCGTCATATTCAGGGAACACACCCAAAAGGTATTCCGAAGCAGTCAGCCAGTTCCACGCGGCAGTACCAGTGAGCCAGCTGTTCTTGCCCTCGCCAGGCTTGGCGGCATCCTTGCCGGCCACCATCTGGCAATACACATAAGGCTCCACCTTGCGCAGAGTCTGGTCCTGGACAAACGCCGGGGAGATCTTGCAATAATGGCTCCACGCATCATCATAGCGCCCGGCAAGAGTCTCGGCAATGATTACCCACGGATTGTTGTGGCAGAATATCCCTGCATTCTCCTTATAACCCTGCGGATAAGATGAAATCTCACCGTATTCCTTATAATACCTGGTATATGTCGGATTCAGAAGGACAATACCATGCTCCGAATCCAAGTATTTCTTCACCGAATCCAATGCCTTGTCACACAACCCCTTGTCTTCACCTATACGGGCCATTGAGCACCAGCCCTGGCTCTCGATGAATATTTTTCCCTCTTCATTTTCAGAAGAACCTATCTTGTTCCCGAAGAAATCATAGGCACGCAGGAACCACTCCCCGTCCCAGCCGTATTTCTCCACAGAACTGCTCATCCGCCTTACCCATTTTGCTATCTCGACAGATGTCCTGCCCTCCTGCTGGACAGGCACAAATCCAGGATTGCGATCCAAATATTCCAGCAGTTTCACGAACTCATTTCCGACGAACACATAGAGTCCGGCTATCATAAGCGACTCCGCCTTGCTCCCATGCGAGCGGTTTTCAGTAGTCTGGAAAGAGTCATCCGGATTGTCCGAGAAACAGTTCAGGTTCAGGCAGTCATTCCAGTCCGCGCGACCGATGAGCGGAAGACCGTGAGGACCGAGATTGCGGTTAGTATATTCAAAACTGATGAACAGATGGTCGAGAAGCGATTTTTCGCTGCCCGGAGCATTGTCAAATGGTATTTTCTCATTCAGAATCGAGAAATCCCCGGTCTCCTTCAGATATGCCACAGTCCCGAAAATCAGCCAGAGCGGATCATCATTGAAACCGCCGCCTATATCATTGTTGCCGCGCTTGGTAAGTGGCTGATACTGATGATAACAGCCGCCGTCCGGGAACTGGGTGGAGGCTACGTCAATGATTCTCGCCCTCGCCCTGTCCGGTATCTGATGCACAAATCCGACCAGATCCTGTGCTGAGTCCCGGAAGCCCATTCCGCGGCCGATGCCGCTCTCGAAAAAGCTGGCGCTACGGCTCATATTGAAGGTCACCATACATTGGTACTGGTTCCAGACATTCACCATCCGGTCCAGTTCAGGAACACCGGAAGATACGCTGAACCTGCCGAGAAGTTCATGCCAATAGTTCTGCAACTTCTCAAATGCCGTGTCCACCTGCTGCTGCGTCATGAACGACGTCAGCATCCGGCGCGCCGGAAGTTTGTTTATCAATGCCGAGCACGAGTTGGCCATGGGGCCGCCGAACGGGGTGTTTTCTACCAATTCCTCAGACTGGGCCTTCTCACTGGCGGACAACTGCTCCTCGAATTTGTGCTCGTCATCATTTTCCACATAACCGAGCACAAAGACGAGTTCCTTGGTCTCGCCAGGAGCCAATGTCACTGAAACACAATGAGATGCAATCGGGCTCCAGCCGTGGGCAATCGAGTTTCCCGACTCCGCCGCCAGGACTCTGGCAGGAGCTTCGAAGCCGTTGTAAAGGCCAATGAACGATTCCCTGTCGGTATCATAACCGGACACAGGAGCATTGACACCATAAAAAGCGTAATGATTTCTTCTTTCGCGATACTCGGTCTTGTGATATATCACGCTCCCCTGCACCTCAACCTCGCCCGTCGAGAAATTGCGCTGGAAATTCTCCATATCAGTCGCCGCGTTCCACAAACACCACTCCACGCAGGAGAAGAGTTTGAAATCCTTAGCGGTCGCAGAGGTATTGGTCAATGTAACCCTATGAATTTCACAACGTTGTCCCAGCGGAACGAAATACAGGCAGCTGACTCTAAGCCCGTCTTTCTCGCCGGTAATCCTGGTATAACCCATACCGTGACGGCATTCGTAGAAATCCAGCGGGGCCTTGCAAGGCTTCCAGCCCGGACTCCACACAGACCCGGCGTCATTGACATAGAAATACCTTCCGCCGGCATCCATCGGAACACCGTTGTAGCGGTAACGGGTGATTCTACGGAACTTCGCGTCCCGGCAGAAGCAATAGCCGCCTGCCGTTCCTGAAATCAATGAAAAGAAATCTTCAGTTCCAAGATAATTTATCCACGGCCAGGGAGTGGCCGGATCTGTTATGACAAACTCCAGGGAAGCGTCGTCGAAGTGTCCGTACTGTTTCATCAGCGAAAAGGTTTTCCGGGGTATCGCCACCCCGGTCATCCGATAATTATTTTGTCAAATTTTTATGGATCAATGCCTTAAGTCTCTCCACAGACTCTCCTGTCCTGAAGCCGTCCGGCTCTGTGTGCATGCAGTAGTCCACCAGTCTGTCCACGGTGCTGGTAGCCACGTGCATCCTGGTATCGCAGGAGGCATAGTAGATGAACACCTTGCCGTCCTCGTCTGCTATCCAGCCGTTGGAGAACAGCACGTTCATCACATCGCCCACATATTCCTCTCCTTCAGGAACCATGAGGAAGCCTGCCGGCTCAGCTATCACTCTTGACGGGTCATCCAATGCGGTCATATACATGTAGAGCACATATCTGAGGCCTGATGCGCAACCACGGACACCATGAGCAAGGTGAAGCCAGCCGTACTTGGTCTTGATCGGAGCAGGACCTTCACCGTTCTTGAGTTCCTTGATGGTATGGTAATGACGGAAATTGATGATTTTCTCCTCTTTTACCTCTGCATTGGTAATGTCATCTATAAGCGCCCAGCCGATGCCGCCGCCTTTTCCGGCATCGATGAATCCGTCCTGGGGACGTGTGTACAGTGCATATTTGCCGTTCACGAACTCAGGATGCAGAACCACATTGCGCTGCTGGGACTTGGATTTGAGGTCCGGAAGACGTTCCCAGTTCACAAGGTCCTTGGTTCTGGCGATACCTGCGCACGCCACTGCAGAAGACAGGTCTCCCTCCGGCGCATCAGGGTCTTTACGCTCCACGCAGAAGACTCCGTAAATCCATCCGTCCTCGTGGGCGGTCAGCCTCATGTCATAGACATTGACAGCAGGCTCTCCGTACTCCGGCATTGTCACAGGATAGTCCCAGAAGCGGAAATTGTCGATTCCGTTGGGGCTCTCCGCGATGGCGAAGAACGATTTTCTGTCCGCTCCTTCCACTCTTACAGCCAGTACATATTTCCCGTTCCATTTGATGGCTCCGGAGTTGAAAGCGGCGTGAATGCCGAATCTTTCCTCCAGATACGGATTAGTGGTAGGGTCCAGGTCATATTTCCAGAACACAGGAGCATGCGCGCCCGTGAGAATGGGATTCTTGTATCTTTCATAAACGCCGTTCACATAAACCGGCTCATTCTTTTTAGAAATCAGATTTTCATAATCAGCCTGAAGCTGTTCCAATCTCTCATTGAAATTCATAACTTTAATTATTTAGTTTGCTATTTCAGAAATATCGTCTTGTCATTCGCGTAGAACTCGCGGAAATTGTCGGCATCCGCAGATGACGGATGAGCCGCGAAATAATGTTCCTGCTTGTCCCAGGCATTGCGCCAGGTCAGCACATAAGCCACCGGTGCGTCACCTATGGCATCCAGCAGCACGTCAGTCCACCAGCGAGGATAAGGAATGCCCTCGAAACCGGTCTCGGACACTGCAATCACCTTTCCGTGCTCCTTGGCATAACCGGCCATATAATCCAGATCATAAGCGAGTCTTTCCTTATAGTGCCTGTTTGCGGCCTCGATGCACTGGTCTTCAGTCATGCTCTCATCGCTTCTGTCCACATATTCGTAATGGTCCACACCGAGAATATCCACCATGTCGTCGCCCGGATAGCGGCTGAAATACTGGATGCTGTCGATTTCCGAGTTCGGAGAATACGTCCACAGGATGTTCCTCAGACCGCGTTCCTTTTCAATATAGTTTCTTGTCAATGCAAAGAGCGTCTTGTACTGCGCACTTGTGCACAGGTTGCCGCCCCACCAGAACCAGCTTCCGATGTTCTCGTGCCAAGGCCTGAAAATCAATGGAATAAGGTTGCCGTCAGCATCTTTCATGGTACCGAAAAAGTCTGCGACACGAGAAAGCCACTGCATGAACAGTTCGTGATTTGCGCCGCCTTCAAGCACTGACTCGACGGCCTTGTCGCTGCTTATGTCCCAGGCGTCGCCGCCGGTAAGAGGATTGCGGGCATGCCAGGAAAATGTCACGATTCCGCCTCTTTTTACGTGAGTGACAGCAGCCCTGCTCATAAGTGAGAAATCCACGCCGTCCAGATTGGCCTTGTCTCCGAGTTCAATGCCGCCGAGGTCGAACCCCACTATGGCAGGGTGGACCCCGCAGACCATACGGACGTCGGACCTGTCCAGAGAGTCATTCTCCGCGTCCTCCACTTTCCAGTCGCGGCCATAGACGAGGGCATCCTGATGAGCATAATAGAACTTGCCTGATTCCGCAGCCGACCTGAGCGAGTTCAGCAACGATGTAGCGTTCATGTCGAGTGATCCTGACTTGCAGGTACATCCGGTAATTGCCGTCAATGCAGCCATAACGATAGCAGTTGTCTTTATAAGTTTCATTGTCTGAATGTATTAGCGTGGAGCATTGTCATAAACCGATTTGAGCGTATAGGACTTCTCCGTATTGAACATTGCATTTTTCAGTGCAGGAATGATTTGCGCGCCGTTCGCGATATATTCTCCTGTGGAGTGGTTTATGAATCCGCTGGTTTCGCGTCCGGTATCAATTGCGCCGTTGTCCCAGAGGAACGGTGCAATGCCGTAATTCCTGCAGGCCCTGAAGAAGAACTCGAGGTAGTATTTCTGGAATGACGTCTGACGGGAAGTAGGGCGGTTCACGCATCCGCATTCGCCGAAATAGACAGGAATACCGTTGTCAATGTATTTGGTCTTGAGTTTCGCCATCACTTCCACTACCGGCTTTTCATCTGACGGAGCAGCATTGTTCACTGCGGTATGTCCCCATTCGTCATATTTGGCTTCGAGAGTATAATCATGCGGATCATAACAATGCACTGCCACCAGCAGCTTGCCTTCTGCGGAGTCCTGAGGCAGGACCAGATTTTCGATAGTCAGGTCCGGATTCGTACAGTAGCCGGGTATGCCGAGATACCTTGAAGCATTGTTTCCGCCTGTCTCGCGTACTACATTGACAAACTCCTGGGCCCACTGGTTCACGACGCGATACTGTGCGCCTCCGTCGGTCCGGTTGTCTCCCCAGCCCCAGCCTCCGTCATGGAGTTCATTGAAAGGCTCGAAGATGAGGAAGTCTCCCTTGTCAGCGAATTTCTCGGCAATCTGCTTCCACACGGCCTTGAATTCTGCGGTAATCGTCTGATATTCAGCGGATGAAGAAGCAGCCCTCTTGACACTCAGCCAGTATTTGCTGTCAGCTCCGTCGTGGTGGATATTGACAATCGCCATCAGACCTGCCTTCTCGGCATAGCCTACGACCTCAGCCACGCGGTTCATCCATGCCTCGTCTATCTTGTATTCAGGCGCCGCACCGATATGTCCCAGCCACGTGACAGGGATACGTACAGCTGTGATTCCTTTCGCTTTCAGGCCGTCAAAAGTCGCTTGGGTAGCCTTTGCATTGCCCCAGGCAGTTTCGCTTGCGACGCCATTGTTCTGAGCGTCGAGCTGGTTGCCGAGGTTCCATCCGAGTCCGAGTTTCTTCGCCACTGTCCAGGCATTGTTTGTTCCCGGCACTATCTCCGCAAGGAAGTCCTCAGGCTGTTCGGGTGTCACTTCCCTGCCCTTCTGGGTAACGGAGAGTCTGACTCTTTCGTCGCCGCATACGATGGACACGGATGCTTTCCGCTCCTCTGCGGACTGGTTTTCAGTCACATTGACCTTGATTACACTTTTCTGCGCAAATGCTCCGGCGGTCACGGTGCACCAGTCGGACGCGCTGGAAACGAAGCTCGGTTTGGAAGGTGCCGTGACATTGACCTCCTGACTGGAAGCCGCGCTTTCGAACACGAGTTCAAGAGGCGAGGCTGACAGGACAGGTCCGGTCACAGAGCCACCGCTGCCTTCCTTGCCGCATGCTGAGACGGCCATAAGCATCATCGCCGTCGCCAAAATCTTATGTTTCAATGTTTTCATATCAGAATCTCACGTCTTTTCTGTTGATCACTCTAGTATTTGCCAATGCAGTTTTCCAATCGGAAGCCGTATTGTTCCAGGTATATGTGCCGTCACTGCCTTTGCAGTAGAGTACCGGCTTGCCGTCTTCGTAGTTGCACCAGTTCATAAAATATCCCCATGGGGCATCCTCCGCGAAGAATTTGTCAGTATCGAGAAGATTTCCGAACTCGCTGAGCACCACCATCTTCTTTCCTTTCACGCTGTTGTTCACGAACTTGAATGCAGCGGACTGGGAAGTGCCTTTCGCCACATAAAGGTCAGCGCCCACGATATCCACATAATCGTCACCCGGATACCAGGCACGGGCTTTTTCAAGATCAGTGCAGAGTTTGCCCTGTTCATTGGTCTGGACAGTCCAGACCCATATCAAGTTGTGCAGGCCATAAGTGCCCTGAAGCTGGTCGCGCAGATACTTCCAGAGTCGTGTGCAAGGCTCCGCTCCGCCATCGCCCCACCAGAACCACGAGCCCCATGAATAATCCCCGGCCGCCTCATGCAAAGGTCTGAAAAGGACAGGGATACCGGCATCCTGAAGAAGCTTCAGATACTCGGCTATCTTACGTATCTGACTGTCAATCACCGTCCTCTGCCAGGTCCCTTCTTTAAGAGCCTCATTGATGTCAAATATGGTTCCGGACGAATAGAACGCATACTTGTTGATGTCGGTCTCGCCTTCTTTCGACGGTACTGACCAATGCCAGCCCACCTGGATGATGCTGCCTGCGTCCCAAGCCTTCTTTACAGGTGTGATGTCTCCATAATCCGGACAGCCGCTCCATGCTTTTGCCGGCCAGTTGAGGAACAGATAGTCGAATCCGACGATGGCAGGATATTGGCCTGAAACGCTTTCCAGCATATCTGCATAGGTAGTTTCCCAAGCCGTTCCGCCCATAGCACCGCTCAATGTCTTCTTTCCATAGTTCTGAAGCAGGTATGCATAGAGTTTCTTGGCATTCGTAGTGGCCGATGCGTCAGTGAGGGACTGTGACGGATTACGCTGATAATCAAGCTCGTCCGCCTTTACTGAAAACTTGTAGGACAATGCCACGGCAGGATTGCTCTTGAATCCGGAGATGGCTCCGTCCGCCACTGAAAGCGTATATGAGACACCTTTACGGAGTCCCGCGAGCTTTATGGTAACATCCTTATTGTAAGCGAGCGCACTCGACACTGTCGCCTCATTATCAATGCTTACTTTCCGCGCATCAGGCAGTTTCACGTTCTGGTCGAAAGTGAATTTCACTTCCAATGTCTCTCCTGAGACCTCACTTCCGTCCGCCGGAACTACACTGACCAATGACGGAGCTTCTGCTGCAGGACTGTCCGGCTCACCTGAACCCTTCTCCCCGCATGCACACACGGCAAACGACACAGCCGCGACCATCAACAAATTATATATCCGCATATTCATAATTTTAATTGGATCCCGGCAGCAGGGTCAGCCGCTGCCGGAATAAGTTTAGAGTACAGCTACTTCTGTCAATGTATAATTACATCCTGTAATAACCATACCTCCATTTGCGATGATGTCATCCAGATTCGTCTGTGTCATCACTACTTCCACACGTGTCTGACCTTCAGTCATTTCCTCAAGCACCTTTTCAGGAAGTTCGCCCCAGCCGTCACCATGACGCAGCGAGAACTGCCAATATGTCTGGGCCGTATCCTGGGTCAATGTAAAAATCAGTTTCTGGCCGGCCTTGACTGTGGACCAGTCGAAGCCTCCCCAAGCGAGGTCCTGGTTTCCGCTCCAATTGCCTGCTGCGAACGATCCTTTCCAGATGGTCTTCTCCTGAGGAATTTCCTGGACGATTTCTATCTTGGTGAACGTGATATCTGAGCCCTGGATAATGAAACCGATGTTCTGCTTTTCTTCCGCATCACCTTTCTTCGCCTGGATATTGTCCAGAATTTCCTGGGTCAATGTAACCTCTGTACATCTGCTGACTTCACCATTGTCATTCCAGCCGAAAATATCCTGAGGGACAAGCACATTCTTTCCGACTTCCGGGAACACGACTCCGGACCAGTCACCGTAATTGAGCTGAGCCTGACACCAGGTCTGTCCGTTGTAAGTGTAATAGAGTCTCATCTTGGAGCCCGCCTTGACATCGAGGAAGTTGGCCGCCGGGACAAGCACTCTGCCGCCGTCATTCCATGTGATAGGGCAACTGCCTTCCCAAGCCGTGATGAATTTCTGTTCGAGGAGAACGCCAATTCTTGAAGGGCAGGTCTCGGTGTCACTGTTGCCCCTATATGCTCGGCAGACGGCAATTCGTTCACGACGATAAAAGAATCGTAAGAAAGTTTGATGTCAGCATCCGGTGTCACTGTCTCGCCATTGAACTGGGTGAGGACTATTTTTCCGGATACGGATGAGGCTGTGGTAGTGAGGACAAGTCGAGTTCCGTCTTCATTGGCCTTGCCATCTGCAATTTCAACCGCCTTTCCTCCGAGGGTGGCGCTGCTGATCAGGTCCAGGTCCGTACCTTCCACAACGATAGACTCACCGGCCATGAGTTCTGTAGGAGTAACCTTTGTAACGACAGGTTTTACGAGAGTGAAAGCGACTTCCGCCTCGTCTCCGTTGGCCATCTTGAGTTTCACATTGCCTTCAGTTGCAGTAGCAGGAACTGTAACTGAGATTTTCCCATCCTTGAGCTCAAATGCATTGACCTCACCGGCTGAAGGGAACTCCACAAAACTCACCACATCTAAATCTTTTCCTGAGACTTCCAGAGCCGCCCCTGCCTTTACTGGTAACGGAGCTGCCTTGAGGCCAGTAGGAACTACCATCTCTACAGTTCCGGCCTTAAATGATTTTCCGGCATAGCTCACGGCTTTGATATCTCCCGACCGCATTTCCAGAGGAATAGTGAAAGTCAATGTCTTGCCATCTTTGGAGACCACAAGGCCCTCAGATTCAATGGTGATAAAACCTTCGAGCTGCACCTCCTTAATCATATCGAGATAAGTACCTGAAATAGTAGCCACATTATTAGGCTTCCAAGCAGAAGCCTTAACTGAGGACACTGTAGGATTACCTATCTGAATTTCGTTCTCAGAATAGATGAGATTTGCAATTTCACCTTCATCTGAAAGAACGATTTTTCCGGTAATTGCAGAGGACGGAATGATGACAGATGCATTGTGCCTGTCGATATGCTTCACCTGAGCCACAGCGCCGCCCTCGAATGTAACGCTCATTACAAGATTCATATAGTCGCCCTGAAGTTTCACCTCGTCACCCGGCATGGCAGGAGTCTTGGCTGTAGTGAACTTGTCCAGCACGATAGGTTCCGTGTATTCGAGTTCTGTCGCTGTCGTAAACACTTTACCGTCAGAGGATTTGAGAGTGATTTTTCCCACTTCCGGACCTTCTGCAGGAAGCACCACACGGATTTCGCTCTGCTTTCCGGATGAAACCACTTCGATCTGAGTAAGCGGCTCCACTCCCGGCACATCAACCTCGACGATCTTGTCGAGATTGCTGCCGATGAAGGTCAATGCACCGCCGCGCATCACAGGATTAGGACCGTAGGAAACGAGCCTTACCTGCTTGCCGGAGTACTGGGCTGTATCAAGTTCCTCATTTGAGCAGGCTGCTGCAGAGCAGACCAATGCCGCAAACAGGATTGAGAGTCTAAATATGTTTTTCATAATATGTTTTCCTCCAATTATTTGTTAGGGACGGCCCTGATATTGTCAATCTGGATCATCGGAGTACTTGATGAACCTCCGGCAGCGCCTGCCGCAAGGAAGAGTTCCAGTCCTGAGAATGATTCAGGAGTGAGTGTTCCCGTAGCCTTGTCACCTGTCCAGTACCATACGAATTCAGTTGCAATCGGCAAAGATACTGTAATCCATTTTCCGCCGGTATCGAATGAGCCGGTTTCTTTCCACGGCATGTAAAGCGCCCTCGGAAGTGAAAGCTTGTCATCGTGGAAATATGTGTTGTTTGCCGTCTGCATCGTAATCTGGGATTTGCCAGCAAAGATAACCTGCATAGGACAGCCTTTCCACGGATGTTCAGAAGGAATTCTCAATTCGAACTTGATGGTCATATTGGAGAAGTCCTTGAAGTCCACAACCTTGGTAAGATCTATTCCGTCAGGATCGTCGAAGGTCTCAGGCGTATTCCAGTTGCCTGGCCAGTATTCGAAATGGTAACCGTCATCAGCCCAGTCGGTTCCGTCAGCCTTGAGCACCACGCCATCCTTATAGAGCTGGAGATAGTTGCCGCTGAACGAGTTGGCGTCTGACTGTATGGTCTGGTTATGCCATCCGTGATTTCCTCTCGCGTCATCGAATGTGAAGAGCATTCCTCTGTCATCCTGATACATGAATGAGGACTGGCCTGTTCCGGATTCCGTGGTCACCTTGATTTTTCCAGGAAGCGCACCCTCCGGAATGACCACATCGAATGAACTGAATGTGAGGTTGGAAATCTTGGTCGCCTCAGCACCGGTGAATTCCACGGTCATAGGCTCGTAGAAGTAATTTCCCTTGACAGTCACCGTCTCGCCCGGTTTTGCGTATTCGAATGACATTGAGTTTATTACAGGAACCGGTGGCAGCACCTTGAAGTCGAAGGTCGTGGTGTCCTTTGCATTGTTCACCATGTATATCTTGTCTGTCTGCTTGACAGGCAGCACTTTAGGCACGGCCACTATAAGAGTGTGGTCCGTAATGTAACTTGTGTTAAGGATCGCCTGCTGGTCATTGAACCAGAGTTCCTTGATACTGCGCAGATTGTCTCCGAGCAGACATACGACTTCATCCATAAAGGCTCCTGTGATGGTCAGGTCCCTGTCCGCATACCTTACGGAATACACGGTAGGATTTCCGTCCGCAACCTTGTAACGGTCAGGATAGTCGATGCTGTCGCACGAAAGGAACATCGTGGCCGCAGCAGCGGAAACCGCTATGATATTGAGTAATTTTATAGTTTTCATATCCGTATTGACTAAAAGTTATAGTGATATTCGGAACGGACATCCACGTGTACCGCTTCAGCTCCGGATGCCATGTTGCCGTTGAAGATGATATCCTCGGTAGGCATCGGCAGGGTGAAGCTTGAGGCAGTGACGTTAGGATTGTCATCTTTTGGATTATAGGTAACCTTGCTTGCGTCCCATTCGCCTGAATAGTCGAACTTCTCTCCTATCCAAGTCTGCCATACTTTATTGAGGCCATCCCAACAAGACCTCTTCTGGGCCTTGAGCTCTGCGATGCAGGCATCTACATCATAGTAGGAACGACGTACATAGTCATACCAGCGGTCGCCTTCACCAGCGAGTTCGAGACGGCGCTCTTTCCATATGTCATTCCATGTCACGTTATCCAGAGCCTTCGCGCCGGCACGCTCACGTACTTTGTTCACATACTCCTTTGCAGCGGCATTGTCAGTATTCACAACAGCCTCAGCATAAATGAGATATATATCTGAAAGACGGAGAATGTGAGTAGGAAGCTGGTTGGCCATATTCATCGGAGTGATGCCCAATGCAGAGACATGGTCCTGATTGTTTCCGTACAGATTCTTCACGTTGTTGGCGCCGGTATTGCACTGGAGTTCTCCGCCCGGTCCGCCTTTGCCGTATCCGTCCTTGTCATAGATGAAACGGAGGTAGTCGAAACCTTTCTTACTTCCGGAGTAGGTCTTGTCTGCCCAGAAATAGCTATATACATCACCAGGAAGCATCATCGTAGCATGACGACGGATGTCAGAGTTGTCGCGGACTGCAGGATTGTCAGTAGCGGTGCAGCCGAATGCAGCCTGAAGGTCCACTGAAGGACCGCCGTAACCGCCCCAGCAGTCACCATTCTCGTCGAAGCCGGTCATAGCAAGGTCACTCTGGAGAGTGTTCTGCTGTGTCCACGGATCGCGGCCGCATTTCCAGAGCCATGAAATCAGACACTCACCTGTCTGGTTGAAGCCCTTCAGACGGAACACATCCTCATAGTTCGGGGTCAATGTCCTTCCTGAGTTGTCAATGACATCCTTTGCATAATCAGCTGCTTTCTTGAGGTCGTCAGCACTGAGAGTGCCGCTTACACCTGCACGGGTGAGATACACCTTGGCGAGAAGCGCCTCAGCAGCATAGTAGTCGATTCTCTCATAGTCAGCAAATCCGCCGGTCTTCTTGGGAAGAAGTTCGAGGGCTTTCTCGAGAGTCATGATTATGTATTCATAAATGTCCGCACGCTGGACTTTCTGCACCTTGTTCACGTTTCCTGAAGCAATCAGTGCCGTATTGTCGTGAATGATAGGAACTTCACCGAAAGTACGCACCATGAAGAAATATGCGAACGCTTTCCATGTGAGAGCCTCTCCGATGCATTTGTTCTTGCAGGCCTGTGACGGGCCTTCGGAGTTGAGGATATTGTTGATGATAGTGTTGGCATGGCCGTTTACTGCCCAGAGAGAGTAGGACATGTTCACGAGGTCCTCGTCAGTACCGTTGGTGGTGAAATCCAGATACGGACTTGAGCCCCAGTACATATTTCCCGACATGACTTCTCCGACCTTGATGAATCCTCTCTGGAAATCATACCACGGGGAGTTGTACATGTAGTTGACACCCTGTTCGCACTGAGCGTCATTCTTGTAGAAATTATCTACGTTGTAGCTGTCTTCCGCAGGGCGGTTGAGGAAATCCTCGCAGGAGGTCAATGCCATCACAGCCG
>ERZ780106.477-NODE-477-length-15858-cov-63.695691_pt1 | contig 15858 bp, 17 predicted proteins | sample MGYA00511572_ERZ780106 | MGnify/ENA primary metagenome ERZ780106 (study PRJEB29588, sample SAMEA2161876) | human gut metagenome | biome: human gut; feature: human-associated habitat; material: faeces | place: Denmark | collected 2008/2010 ...
TTTGTTAAAGAAGGGGCTGGTTTTGCATCCTTCTCGTGCAAAGATGAGAATCGCTTCTCTTTGCGGAAATCTGAAATCACTCCAAAATTCCACGAAATGCCTTTCACTTGGATTTCATTAGCGCCTATTGGATGTGAGACTTATTCCTTTTCGCAGCAATCAGGTGCGCAATTCCGTGTTGAAATTAATAATGATAACTATCCAAAAGCAGCATAAGAATTATGGACAACAGCAATCCAAAGTCAGGGTTTACCCTTGAAAATATCATCCTAATCGAAAGTTCTTTCAAAAGAATTAGCGATGTGATATTCGACAAGAAGGCTCAAAACTCATTCGATATAAATGTTGGAGTCGCATCTGCCGAACCAAGAATAGCCGTCACTGTTGATGTTACAGTGGCGCAAAAGCGTGACGAGGTTGAGCAGTTCAGGATTACGGCAAAAATGGTGGGAATATTCAAGAAAGAAGGTGAATCGGACATCAAAAGCGATGAGGATTTTGGCCGTATCAATGGTGCGGCCATTGTGTTCCCTTTTGTAAGAGAACACATTGCCAATGTGGCATTGAAAGGAGGCTTGGGTGCGGTTCTTATCCCACCTGTTAATTTCACGAAGTACACGGGTAAAGAATAGAATCCGTTTCCGTTGTCCTTTTGTAGCCACCTGAGGGTGGCTATTTTTGTGCCATAATGAGTTCGTTATGGTTAGGATATTGACTAAGGATTTCACGGAGCTGGATCTTACGAAGGGGTTCGAGTTCCAGATCGAGATGGAGAATCCGATGTTGGAGGAGGATCATATTCCTTCGGCTTTCAGCACGCAGATTTCGTTTCCGCCGAGTCCGGTGAACAGGAGGGTGTTCGGGTACACGCCGGCTATGTTCCTGGCGCCGAACGTGAAAAGACTGGAGGCTTCGGTGTGGATCGGGGGTGTGCCGTTTGTGAGCGGGACGCTGGTGTATGATGGGATCGAGGACGGGTGTCTGATGTACACATTCACGGAGAAGGTGGTGGGACTGGAAGGGAAGATCTGGGACCAGGAGATTCTGGAGTTCGATGTCAGAGATGGTGTGCCGTCAAGTGATTTGTTTTTCACACCATTACTCATACGTAAATCAGGTGTAGCGTTGCATCCTTACGAGGGAACAATCCGATCGCTCGGTCCACTGGATACAATGAAACGCACCTATCAGACCAAGTACTTAAATTATGTGAGTAGTTACGAGACTTTCGATTATTCTACCTTTACTCCAGCCGTTCGAGTCGCGACCATAATGAGGAACCTTCCGGTAGATTTCCCGACAAGGGTGTCATTTGTGACTGTTGAAGACCTTTGTGTACTCGGATGCTATCACGAGATAATTTACGATGGGGTCACACGTGGTTCTTTGAGTTCAGAAACAACAACAAGATCCGATGGTAGCATAAGTCGGAATAATACCACCCTCGGGGGGATAGAAACAGGAAATTATATAACTGATGTCGCCCATTGTTTACCAGACATCACGTTTGCGAATCTGATCAAAAACTTGTGTTCAATATTCGGAGCGAGTTGCTTTGCTGAAAACTACCGCCTCAAAATCATGTTCAATACATCCATTTTAGGAAGTTCCCCTACAGATTGGACTGATAAAATTAACGATGATTTTGCCACAGAGGAGGAGCCAAGCCAATCATATTCCTTTGGGTACGAAGAAGAGGAAAGCAACTTAGATGGAAACACTCTTCAAGAATCCATTCAAAATGGGACTATAGCCGATATTTCTGATGCAAGACGGATAGAAGACATTCTGGATTGTTTCGATGACAAAGAAGAATATAAAACCGTGTTCTGCAAACAGTCCGGTGATATCTATTCAGGTCGGAAATATAAGGCTTATATTACACAACCAGGACAAGGGGACTACGTCAATATGGTGCCGTTATCCGATGCAGCATACGAATGTGACGTGTTATACACAAGTGGGGCAATTTCAAAACATGAACCCGACAATGACTCCGATGAGTTTAGCAACAAGTCAGACTTCACTCTTGTGCGATGTTCTCCAGAAAAAATCTTCTACGGAGAGACTGCCAGGAAATACCGTATGACACCAATTATTGACGTGGAGACAGGAAGTTCGGAACGAAGTAAGAAAACATACATAGGAGTTATGTTCAACGACCAATTGATCAGCAATGGGTTTGCCTGCAATGTAGACCTACCATTAGTATCTTCGTTGGAAGCTCTATCCATCACGCCCGCCGCTCTTTGGGACAAGTACCACAAGGCGTTTGCGGAGTGGTTGGGGAAGACAAGGCAGAGGGTGTCGGTGGATGTGAACCTCTCCCCTATCGACCTGCATAATTTCAGACTGTACAGGCCGGTGTACTTCAAGGGGAGGAAATGGATTGTGGCAAAGCTTTCGGTGACGGTGGCGGCGGGGTCGGAGGCGGTCTCGACACGTGGGGAATTCATCGAAATCTGATGTCCTTTCTGAATGGAACTTCCTGCCGTACATTTGTTCTGGGTTGGGGATGATATACCCTGCCATTGAAACACGGATATGGAATTTACAGGTAGCATACAATTCGCTGACGAAAGCTCTTGGCTGACGCTGACCACGGAATCGGATGACACGGTGACGATCACCGTTAAGTTTGGTTCACGAATCCTTGCATCACAGGAGGTGCTAAGCTTTGACGTGGCTCCTAACTCCGGAATTGTACGGCTACCGGCCGGCGAGATTCTCAGAGCGCTGATGGGCAATGGCATAGGGATGGTGACTGGCTCATTCACTGCCACACAAGGCTCGTCCTCGTGTTCGTACAGTTTCAGCGTGCTGCCTTGCAGGAAGTTCGCGTACAAGTCCCTTGCCGCAACTATATTCACGACAAGGCCGACTAAGTCCCCTGCCTATGAAGGAGCGGAAGATCGGCTCTATTTCTACAAGACTTCGGGTGATGTCTCCACTTATGTCAGATTCGACTATCTTGACGGAGGCTCTTCTACCAGTTACAAACTTAGCCCCACCTATTATGTGTCCACTAAATACTATGACCTTGACATCTCCACCGGCACAATGTTGTCCACTGCTGCATCCAAGGGTCTGGACACATCGAAAATAACGGGGTTCAAGATCTGGATTGAATATTCCGGAAGCAAATCAGAGACATATTCATTCGAGATCAGAAGGACACGGCTGCCGCTGAAGACTTACAAGTTCTTGGGGCGGCGAGGGACGTATGAATATATTCACGCAACCGGGAAGTTCAGCCGCTCGATAGAGTCGGAGACGCAGGTGTTCGTGAATTCCGGGATAGAGCAGGAGCTGGAGAATGACTATTCGATGACATTCGAGCAGAACTCCGGGCACATCGACAGCGTCGGGATGAACGGGTACTGGCTGGAGTTTCTTGCGGCCAAGGAGAGGTACATCATCGAGAAGGATGGTTCGGAACGGGCTATTGTCGTGGACGAGTTCAAGACATCGCTGACGGATAGGACTGTCAGCAGCATGACGTTCAAATGGCATTACGCAAACCCTAACAACACTGTCATTGACAAAGTGGACATCACAGGACTTGGCATCCTCGGGCCGTCCACCGTGAACGATGTAAGCAACACGGCGCAGTTCCAGGTGACATATTCACCGTCGAACACGACACAGCGGAGCATAACCTGGAGTGTGGTGAGCGGTCCGGACTATGCGTCCATCGATGAGAAGGGGCTGCTTACTGTCAAGGGAGGAGCGAACGGTTCTACGGTCAAGATCCGGGCGACAAGCAAGGACAATTCAAGCGTCTATGCGGAGAAATCAGTCACTGTCACCTACAAGATCGCTTCAGTGAGCGTCACCGGTGTGAGTCTGAACAAGTCCGTGCTATCCCTCGCTGTCGGCGAATCGGAAACATTGGTGGCCACAGTAGCGCCGGAAAGAGCGACCGACCGGTCGGTGACATGGGAGTCATCAAACAAGAACGTCGCCACGGTCAACCAAAACGGTACAGTGAAGGCGGTTGCCGCCGGTTGGGCGGTCATAGGGGTCAGAACCAACGACGGCGGATTCACGGCAAGATGCAATCTCACCGTGGCCGCCGTGGTGAATGAATATACCCTGACAGTGAACTGCGCGACACCGGGAGCCATTGTGAAGGTTCTTGAATATGTCGCGGGACAATCGTCCATAGCTGACGCTGTGACTTACACGGAGCCAATGACGTTCAGGAAGAACACCACTGTCAAAGTGTGGGCTTACAAGAATGGGATGATCGACTCCGGAATGCAGACAATAGTGATGGATTCAAACAAGACCGCCACGGTGGCCTGCAAGACGATTCCGACATGGAATCTGGAATCGGAGATGTCCGCGGAAGCAGCAAGTTTATCTATTCCTTACGAGGTGTCGGATCCGGATTCTGTCGGTTGGCGGCTGGAGTCTGATGCGGACTGGATCGCCGTGGACTCGGATGTAGTTATCGATGTTAACACGAACACGTCCTCAGACAGCAGGACAGGTCATGTTTCCTTAATCTGTGACGCTGTTGAAACTAATTACGTTGTCGCGACGTGCACTGTCATGCAAGCGGCAGGGGCATCGTCCGAACTGGATCCGTCCATTAGCCTCCTACAGGATACGTTCAGCGTCCCGGCCACGACCACGAGTGTCACGCAGCTTTTCTCCTCCGAGAACCTCACAGGGCTGACGGCGACAGTTACTGGCGCACTCGAGGGGGCAACCGTCAACCTCAATGAAGTTTCGAGGACGATCGTCGTGAACTTCAGGGCCAACACAACCCCGTCCGAGCGCGTGAGCACCGTCACTGTAACGGGGACGCGCTCCGATGGGAAGGGGACATACTCGAAGTCGTTCACGATAGTGCAGGCGGCGGCAGCGGTCACTGAGACCTACCTGCGCGTCACGCCTGCGACAATCAACGCCCCAGCCGACAGGACGCAGTTCACGAATGCGGACGGAACGCTGACGATAGAGGCGAACCAGTCGTGGACGGCCGAAGTGACGAGCGGTGACGACTGGCTGGACATCGACGCGGTCAACGGCACCGGAGGCGGGACGAACGGAATCATGCTTCTGGAGTCCAACACCGGATCGGAGAGAACCGGGACCATCCTGTTCACGGGAGCGGACGGAAAGACGGCCACGGTCACGGTCATACAGGCGGCCGGGGCGTCGTCCATTAGCCTCCTACAGGATACGTTCAGCGTCCCGGCCACGACCACGAGTGTCACGCAGCTTTTCTCCTCCGAGAACCTCACAGGGCTGACGGCGACAGTTACTGGCGCACTCGAGGGGGCAACCGTCAACCTCAATGAAGTTTCGAGGACGATCGTCGTGAACTTCAGGGCCAACACAACCCCGTCCGAGCGCGTGAGCACCGTCACTGTAACGGGGACGCGCTCCGATGGGAAGGGGACATACTCGAAGTCGTTCACGATAGTGCAGGCGGCGGCAAAGGCCGCCACCTGGGATCTCCCGGCGACGCTGGCATTTGAGGCTGGTGGCAACGGAGTGGTTTTCAATATAACAGACAAAGACAGCGCCGGCTGGAGACTGACTCTTCCGGACTGGTGCTTTGTCAGCGACGGGATCACCGAGGGATCCGGCGACCACGAAACCGACCTTGTGGCAAGGGCAAACTACACAGGATCGGCAAGAACCGGACATATCACACTGTATCCCGCTGGTTCTTCCACGATGACAATGAGATGCGAGGTGTCCCAGGAGGAGGATACGACTATAGAACAAGGATAAGACATTAATGAATATGAACAATCATTGCGCATACAACGAAGGAAACGACATTTTCCATGTCGTCAGGGGAAATGATTTCCCTATCAGGATCTGCCTTTGGTCGAAAGGACTGACGTTCGGCCAAGACAGAGCCTACGAATTGGAGGACTGCTCCGAAATAATGGCGAAGGTGGTAGGTTCCGACAGGAAAGTCGCCGTCAAAGCACGGTTTGTCACGACCAACGAGATCAGAGGACTCGTTGAAACCGGCTCTCTCCCGATAGGAGACTATGGGGTGGAAGTCGTTTTCGTCAATGGCTCCGGCATCAAGAAGAGGATACTTCAGCACGGAGTCATAAGGGTTGCCTCATGCAACGATGCTTCCGGGGTTCAGGAAGACAGTTGTATTGTCAATCTCTATGTGGATAAAGAGACATCGGGCGGTGGAGATGTCCCTGATCCCACACCAGGTGAATCCTGCAAGCCTGACTCCGAACTTTCTGAGACCAGTGAGAATTGCGTGCAGAACAGAGTCGTGACAGGAGCCATAAGGGAGCTGCAGGACTACTGCTTCCCGACTTCACTTGAGGCTTCCATCTCGCCGTCTTCGGCAGAATGGACAGGTAACTCAGTAGAGGTCAGTGTATCTTTCAGGGTTCTCAGAAACTCTAAGCCAGTAGTAGCTGACACTGTCCAGATCCAGTTCAACGGCGAGACTAAGACCTTGGAGAATGTAGCTGAGGGCTCAGAAAAATTCACTCTCTCTACTCTGGGCTACAAATCTGGCTCAGTCACTGCCAAGAAGGGCAGTACTACCATAAAGAACTCACCAAGGTCTATCAGTGCTAATCTTTATCTCCCAGTATACTATGGATTCTCTAAGGCCACTACAGGAAATGAGTTGACTATCACTTCACTGACTAAGGGAGGATCTTCTCTCAATGGTACCAAGACTCTTAACAATGATGATGCTACTAAGTACTTGTGGCTCTGCGTCCCTAACACCATGTCTATCAACAAGGTTACATCTGGTGGTTTCGATGTTCCGTTCTTGGCTCCAGTAGAGGCTTCTACTCCACTGGGAACCTATAAGTGCTATCGGACTAGGGATCTTCCTGGGACTGACTCTATGACCATTGTTATCTCTTAAAACTTAGAATATCATGGCAGATTATATCAAGATCTATGGAGAACTAAGACGACCATTAAAGGGACAATATGTCACAGATTCGGACCAGGTCAAGCACAAGAATGAGACCTTAAAAGAGGTTCTCGATAGACTCGATGGGGTCACCTACGTAGATGTCCCAGAGCTCGAGGACGATTACATTGTTCAGGCAAGTGCATCTCACAAAGAGACTGTCTATACTATCGAAGTGGGAGCAACCATTCATGCTATCACAGGTGATTCCACCATTAAATGGATGAACGGAGAGGCTCCTGTTATTCAACCTGATCACATATATGTGATCTCAGTGATAGGGTCTCTAGCTGTCTGGGGAGAATTTCCAAAAGTCTAAGTTATGAGTGTATTTAGAGTTCTGATGATGCACAAGCATCAGCCTCTGAGTGAGTTCGTCAAACTTGTTCCAGAGAACTTAGAATTCCCGGACCCAGAGAGCACTAAAGATCTAACCATAGAGTCTAATGCTTCATGGACTCTTGGAGTCAAACACAACGACTAAACACCTAACAAAGGTTTATTTATTAACTTTCTAAAAACCATTAAAATATGGCAAAACCGAGTTGGATTAAACTGGGCAAGAGCTCAGGTTCCAGGAACGATTCCACAACTGTTACCGTCAGTGAGTACACGGGGCGTCAGCAGAGAGGTGGAACAATTACCGTTAAAACAACTGGAGGTGCAACCGACACCACCTCGGTTTCTCAGGCCGGTAAGGCTGAGTTCATTAATGTGCCGACCAAGACCTACAATGCCGCTGCAAAGGGTAGCAACTCTGATGGTTCTGACACTCTTCAGATCACTGGTACCGCAAATACGGCAAACATCAAGGTGGCCGAGACTACTGGCAAGATTATCCCTGGTGCTACCTACAAGATTCAAGTCAACGCAGTCAATGACGATTCTTGGGATGGAAAGACCGACACTGTTATTGACGGTGATCCAGGTAAGGATGCAGAATTCTCCTTCACTATCGACATTAAAATCCCAGAGAACAAGACCGAAGCTGCCAGAACATTGGAGATCAAGCTTCAGAATGGTAACGGAGATGTTGTCACTGATGCTATCGTCATCACACAGGCCAAGGGTGTTAAGTCTTATGGTGCTGTTACCCTCACCGTGGGCACTTATCAGCAAATCCCTGCTGCCGGTGGTACAGTTGATGCTCCTTCTGTTTCCTTCTCCCAGCCTTGGGGATGGAACGGTGTTACCTCGGGTGGTGGTACCATTACTACTGGTGGCACTGTTGCTTATGCAACTAAGACCGGATGGCCTTCAGCTCTTACCCTTGACCCAGCTACTGGTCAGATATCTGCTGAATCCCGTACAACAGTAGTTGGAGATGTGATTTCAGGTACTGTAACCATCACCCTCAATGCTAATGGCAAGTCTGCTTCCAAAGAGGTTTCAGTTAGCCAGCAGGCTAACTCTGTAACCTATGCCGTTACAGATGTGACACTGGCTGCTCCAGCTGACATTCCGGCTTCCGGAGGTTCAGTATCTTCTACTACGGTTACAGCCAAGGGTTCACAGACTTACACCTCGGGTTCAGTCACTAGTGATGTTGCCCTTACCAACGGCTCTGATGATTGCACCATCACATTTAGTGAGGGAGTTTCAGCTGCTTCACTTGGCACTACTGTTACCAACAGAACTAAGAAAGGCACTCTCACTGCTACAGTTACCTGGAAGACTACAGCTACCAAGTCCGCTTCTGTGGATGTATATCAGGCAGCCAATACCGCCACTTACGGTGACATCACCTTTGACTCTGCCGTTGCCACAGAGATTTCACTCAAGGCAGATGGTACCCAGAGCCGCAACATGACAGACAACTCATATGTTGGAGCCAAGCAGACTGTCACCTATACTTCTGGTGCTACCAGAACAGAGGCCAGCGATACTGCTGCGGTTGTCTTTGATCTCAGTCCAAAGGTCAAGACTGCTGCAACTGGATTTGCTCTCTCTTCTGACGGCATCGTCTCTGTTGGAGCCAACCCTACTACCGAGCCTCGTGGAGGCTTTGTAGTGACCGTAACTGTCACTGGCGAGGGCAGCAAGACTGCCACCAGAGACTTCACGTTCAGTCAACAGGGTTCTTCTTCTTATATCAACCTTACTCCAGAGAGCCTCACCTTTGTGGCTGCCGGAGAATCCAAGACGCTCACTATAGAGTCAAACGACAGCTGGACTCTTGAATAAGACTGTCATAAGGTGGGAGGGGTTTAACCCCCTCTCATCTTCTAATTTATTCTAAAAAAAACAGAACATCATGGCATTACCTGATTGGCTGAGAATATCCCCGGTGTCCGGAAAGGGCGCGGGAGCCGTCTCCATCGAGGCCGACCCGAACGAGGGCTGTGATCGCTCGGTAGAGGTCACTGCGGCCACCACGAAAGGGCCATCCGCCACGTTGACCGTCACTCAGGCCGGAATGAGGGAACCTTTCGCTGGCTCAGACATGGATTTTATCCTGTCGGACGGTGGGACGTTCAACGTACTGAAGACAAATCAAATGTAACTGAATATGGAATATAACAGCAAATATACGGGCGCCCAGGTGGAGGCGCTCCTCGACAGGGCTGGTACAGTCCCGCAGACTTACGACATCGGGTGGCTGCTGAATCTCATCTCCACCTCGGCAGACGACACCGTAACCCTGACCGCGGAACAGTTCAACGAGATCAAAGCAGCCGCGGACGCACCCAAGATATTCGTTGGTTACGGCCAAGTGTTTTCGTCGAGAGCTTACTCTTACGGGGGCAGCACCTATATTACACTAACGCAATCGCTTGCCAACTCCGTAACCAGATGTTCTGTATCATCGCTGAATGGCACATATAATGCACGCATAACAAGTAATCAAATTATCACGCAGGATGACTTGACCGGCTACGCCAAAGCCTCCGATGTCCCGAAAAAGACATCGCAGCTGACCAATGACAGCGGGTTCCTGACCGAACACCAAAGCCTCGATGGGTATGCCAGGAAGAGGGAGGTCGTCAAGACCATCCCGAGCACAATCGGCTACGGGACCTCATATGTGGCGGACACACCGTCCATCGAGCTGGCCGCAAACAAGTTCCACATCGTGGGAAGGTGTGTGGGCCTGACGCTAACACTACCAGCAGGGGCAGATATGGACGGGCAGGAGTACTGTTGCCAGTTCTATGTAGCCAATCAACACTACACGTTGACAGTTCCGGCAGACGTGCGTTGGCAGAACGGCGAGGTTCCTACGTTTGAGGGTAACACTTGTTACCAGTTGGTCATCGTTAACAACTGTGCTACTATCGGTGTATTCAAGGCGTCATCATAACGGGAGGAAAGGATATGGGCTTGATGAGGAAATTAATGATGGGCTGCGCACCAGACGGTGCGAGGACGCTTGTGAACACAACTGAGCCGCACACTTCGCCTGAGCTTATGAACACGCCTATCACACTGACTGTCGGGGCATCCTATTCTGTGAGTTGGACCGGGGATGTTACGACGACGACAAGCGATTACATCTATCCGTTTCGGGTCTACGGCGGCACGAGCGCACTTTACGACATGTGTGATATACGGATAAGAAAAAATTCTTACGGAATTGATATATCCGCAGATATGTTCGACACCATCATTTTTGTTTTCGGTTTAGAAGAAATGAATACCTATACTCATGAAATCAGGTTTACAGTAACGGACGTCACGAAGAAGGATGGTATCAACGTTTATACTGTAACTGCCGGGTACTATATCAACGGTTCTAAGCTAACGGAAGAAAGCGATATTAAAAATACCGTGGATGTCGGCGAGGGCTTGAAGTATTATGATAATCTCGCCGGAACATTTGTAATCAAAAAACTATCTTAGTTATGAACACACAGCTTTACATAAAGGACGGAACTATCCGTGATAGGTCACGGATAGTCATTATAAAAGATGACATCCAGATCATCAACCCCACCGAGGAGCTGGTGATAGCGGATGGTTGGCAGCCATACACGCCGCCGGAGCCGGGGGAGCCGCAGCCGACCATCACCGACCAGCTGAGGGATATGGTGCTGGAGCAGTACAACGGGCGCACCGACATCACAGATGAGGAGGCGCTGAAAAGGCCGCTGCTGGTGTATTCATGGGACACCTACATGGGCAAGTCGCTGGCCGCGGGTCAGGTCGTGTCCCACGACGGCAAGCTCTGGAGGGTGCGCCAGGATGTGGCCGCAGTGCTGGATAACCAGCCGCCAAGCCTGGCCACAGCCGCGCTCTATGAGGTCATCGAGGTCGAGCCGGCGGGTACGCAGGACGACCCGATCCAGTACACGCCGCCTATGGAGATATTCAACGGCAAGTACTACACGCAGGGCGGCGTCCTCTACAAGTGCACCAGGGACAGCGGGCAGGCGCTCACGCACGACCTGGCCGCGCTCGTGGGGCTGTATGTCGAGGTAGTTCCGGTCGGCACCGGAGGAGGTGGAGATGAATGATTTCAACGCCCACATCCTCGCGGACGAGGCCTCCACGGGGGGTGTCGTGGTCGGCACGGGCATATCGGCCGCGTTGTTGTTGTTTTTCCAGCAGTCTTTCGAGCGTATGTTGCCCTACCTCATCATAGCCGCGGTGGTCATCCTGATAGACCTCGTGTTCGGCATCAGGGCCGCCAAGCGCAAGGGCGACCGCATCAGGATTAGCCGCGCCATAAGGCGCACGATAGGCAAGGCCGTGGAGTACTTCTGCTGGGTGGTGCTCGCGTCCTCGCTGGCCGTGGCCACTGGCTACACCATCATCGAGACGGGGCTGATGCTTGTCGTCATAGGCGTGGAGCTCATAAGCATCGCGCAGAACTGGTATTTCTGGAAGTTCGGCCACAAGGCCGGGGTCAAGGTTGACGCGGCGAAGGTCATCGAGGCCGTGGTCGAGGCCAAGACCGGGGCGAACATCGAGGGGGCGATAACGATAAAAAAAGTGGAGGAATCCGAAAACAAAGAGGTGGTCAAGATCGATGGCAAGGAAGATTAACTACATCATAGTGCACTGCACCGCCACACCGGAGGGCAGGTGGGTGACGAACGAGGAGATAACGAGGTGGCACAAGGCACGCGGGTTCCGCACCATCGGCTACCATTATGTCGTCTACCTTGACGGCACGGTCCACGCCGGAAGGCCGGAGAACGAGATCGGGGCGCACTGCCAGGGGCGCAACGCGGACAGCGTGGGCGTGTGCTACGTGGGAGGTCTCGACAAGTCCGGCAAGGCCAAGGACACGAGGACGCTTGCGCAGAGGGAGGCTCTCACGAAGCTCCTGAAGGATCTGAAGGCGAGGTACCCGAACGCGGAGATAAGAGGCCACAGGGACTTCGCCAGGAAGGCGTGCCCGTGCTTCGACGCCACAAGTGAGTACAAGGCTCTGTAAGTTGTCGGTTTTTAACAATTAATTTGCGTTTGGCGCTAAAATATTGACGGATTATGAGAGATTTATTAAAGAAAGCGGCCTACTCCCTTCTGTGGGCGTGGCAGATCCCGCAGAATGTCGCGGGAATCATCGTCCAGAAGCATTACGAGCGGAAGGCGGACAAGACCGGCGCGGAATGGTTCTATTTTTCCAGACATGGCATCCTGTACCTCCGCACGGACTCGCTCGCCAGCGGCAAGGCGGTGGCGCTGGGAGAGTATGTCGTGATAAACTGGCTCGCAAGCGATAACACCTTGAGCCACGAGTTCGGGCATGTCAGGCAGTCGAGGATGCTCGGGCCGCTCTATCTGCCGCTTGTAGGGTTGCAGTCACTCTGCCACGCAGCCGTCCACTACGACCTTTGCGGGAAGAAAAAGTACAAGCCTTACACCCACTTCTGGACGGAGCGGTGGGCTGACAGGCTCGGAGGCGTGAGGCGGTGAGGATAGCCGGATTATAGCCGGATTTTGATCATTTTCTCGACACCACGAAAATGATCAAAAAGCGAAGACGTTTAATCAACACATTTTTATTTATTTTATTATGGATTTTGGAAAAGCTATCGAGGCCCTGAAGCAGGGCAAGAGAGTTGCCCGAAAGGGCTGGAACGGAAAAGGAATGTTTTTATGGCTTAAACCAGAGGCTGTCGTCAAGGCGGAGTGGAGCAAGGATCCTCTCCTTAAAAGCCTTGCCGAAGGCAACGGAGGCGAGATTCCCGCGCTTGGCACCATCTGCATGTTCACCCACGATTCGACAGGAAGGAAGGCTGTGCTGACAGGATGGCTTGCGTCGCAATCGGATATCCTTCTGGAGGACTGGGAGATCCTTGACGACGGATCATGGCCACGCCCCGGCTTTAATCGGAGCGTTGGGCCGACAGGCTCGGAGGTGTGAGGCGATGAAGCCGGGGTGGATCCTTCTGCTTGTCGCCGCGCTGGTGGCGGCTGTCTCCGTCCTGAGCTGGAGGCTGGGCTACCGCGCGGCGGTCGCCGAAGCCATCGAGACACCCAAGGCTGATACCCTGATCATAAGGGACACCGTCACCGTCGAGACCCCCGTCCCCATCCTAACCACCATCACTGACACACTCCTTGTCGCCTATCCCGACATCGTGATCATACACGACACCACATTCGTCCAGCTCCCCAAAGAGCGGAAGGAATATTCCGGCAAGGACTATCGTGCGATAGTGTCCGGATACCAGCCAAGCCTCGACCAGATCCAGGTCTTTCCGGAAACGAAGACAGTCACCAAGATCTTTTCCGCGCCGTCACGAAAAAGACACCACTGGTCAGTAGGCATCCAGGCCGGTTACGGCATAACCTTCCAGGACAACCGCATCACCCCGCTACCCTACATCGGCGCAGGTCTCTCCTACAGCCTTGTCGAGTGGTAAATATTTTGAAAATAGTTGCCTGAAAACTTGCGTAATGATAGAATTAATACTGTCTTTGTACCAGTTAAGAAAATGAAGTATGAAGTACAACGAGTTAATGAGGCAACTGAAAAAGGCGGGGTGCTACGACACTGGAAGACAGCAAAGCGGACACCCTCTCTGGTTTAGCCCAAAAACAAACAAGATGTTCAAGGTCAGCAATCACGGAGCTGACGAAGTGGCGACCGGAACATTAGCACAAATCAAAAAGGCAGCGGGGATTTAATCCCCACTGTCTTACACATAAAAAACAAATTACAGTTATGAGAAAGGTTAACGCAATTATTGAAAAGGCATCAGATGGCAATTACAGCATTTATATGGATGCTGACGATATGCCTTATCTTGTCACCGGAACCGGGAAGACTGTGGAAGAGGCGCGCAAGGTGTTCGAGGATGGTTATGAGGACATCAAAAAATACTATGCCGAAACTGGGAAACCATTCGAGGAGGTTGAGTTCAGCTACCAGTATGACATCCCATCATTCCTTCAGGAATACGCATATCTCATCACACTTTCGGGACTTGAAAGAATTACTGGTGTCAACCAGAAACAGCTTGGACACTACATCAGCGGCTACAGGCATCCGTCCGCCAAGACAGCCAAGAAGATCGAGGACGGAATAAGAAGATTAGGACAAACATTTTCGTCTGTCAAATTCGCTTGATTGCAATCGGCCTTCGGGCCAAAGCGAGTACTTCATTTTCTTTGGCAGACTGGCGGCATCCGGAGGGGTGCCGCTTTTTTAGAAGTAGGACTCGTGGTGGCGGATAGACTCATTGGCGGTGCGTGTCTCCAAAGGGGTGTAGAGGTCGGTCATCTGGAGGGAATGGTGGCGGGCTTGGTCACGGACGGAAAGGAGGTCGGTGCGCGCCTTGATCAAATCCGTGATGCCGGTGTCCTTGAGGCTGTAGAACTTATACTCGGAAGGGAGTTTCAGATCCTTTTTCAGATGGTATGTCCAGAAATCACCGAAATGCTTAGCCGGATGGTGTTCGGGACCCGGGCGAAATCCGGAACTGAAAAGATACCAATCAGCGGGACATGACAGGACATCAAGGTCGAGCATCAGTTTGAGCACGCAATCCGGGAGGGTCACAACGGCATCCTTCCGGTTCTTTGAATATTCAGCCCTGACGGAAATGGTTCCTCCCTTTACCGAGATGTCGCCTATACGGATATGGCTCATCTCCTTGGGGCGTATGAAGCAATAATAGAGAACGTAGCAAGCCAAAAGATAGTGACGGTTGCGGTCGCCGCAATATTCACGGATGGCAAGCATCGTCTCCTTCGGGATGACGGTGCGGTTCTTTGCACACTTGCGCTTTCCCTGAACGGCGGTAAGATTCGCCGTGAAGTCCTCGCTGATGTAGTTCTTCTCCATAAGCCATCCGGCAAAGCTGCGAAGCCAAGAGAGGTAATTGTCTCTGGTTCTGGCAGCCTTCCCGCAATCGAGCCAAAGCCAGTCGAGGAACTTCGAGACAACAGATGACTTTAGTTGGTAGACGTAGCATACAGGTTTGACCTGATCCTTATTCCAGGCACGGAACACATTCAGGAACGAGGTATAGCCGTTGTAGGTCTTGACACGCATGATGTCCGATTCCGTCAACTTGTACAGATAGCGGTAGTATTTCTCACAGACATCATCAAAAAGAGTGTATTCCTCCGGATTGTTCAGGGACAGGTAGGGATTCCATCCTTGCGAGAGCTGGTCGTTGATGTTGATGACCATGTCGTTGGCGTACCTTCTGCGGGCGGTCACGCCTTTTATCTTAGGCACAGACACCCTCTTTCTTCTCATGCGACCGGTTTCCGGATCGAGGCAATAGAATTCAACATACCAACGCTTTCCTTCGGCGACCTTTGCCGGAATAAAGCCATTCGTCGTGCGGAGACTTGAAGACATTTTTTTTGTTGGGGAAATTTTTGAACTCCCCAACAAAGGTTTGACAGGAACCGGCTCAGACAGCGAATTTTTTTGGCGCAAATCTGGCGCAGCATTTTTGACAATTTTGCCGCAATTCCTTGACTTGCAAGAAGTTGCGGCAAATTCGTAGCGGGGGAAGGAC
>ERZ780106.495-NODE-495-length-15597-cov-5.599408_pt1 | contig 15597 bp, 10 predicted proteins | sample MGYA00511572_ERZ780106 | MGnify/ENA primary metagenome ERZ780106 (study PRJEB29588, sample SAMEA2161876) | human gut metagenome | biome: human gut; feature: human-associated habitat; material: faeces | place: Denmark | collected 2008/2010 ...
CGATTAAAATCGCCCCTACATTTTTCATAGATTGCTTTACACTATCTTCACTACATAGAAAGTTTTAATTCAAAACTATAAGAATCAATTGCATTTTCCTTTTCCACTCTCATTTGTTCCGTATCCTCTTTATATTCTTTAATAATATAAACTGTATCAAAAATAATACTTTCTGTTTTTTCTGTTTCGTCATACCATTTTGTAAATGTTAGTTCATAGGTACGTTTCTGGTCAGGAAAAACAATAACTCCATTCATTGGCAATTCCTGTACGTTTCTTGTTTCTGACCCCATTTTTATAAAGATTTCTTGTGGTTTTGAAGTGTCTGCAATATTTAATACATAATCAGATTTATTGCTAACTGTCATAGTATAAATTTCTCTATCATCCATAACTAGTACTTTATCAACTGTTAATTTCATATATTCGTCTTCAAATAAAGCTTCCACCTTTTTTTCTTTTATAAATCCACCTATAGACAAATATAGTTTATCATTTATGCTTTCAATTGCAACTTTTTCCTCATAATATACTAATTGTTTTTCATCTGTTAATCCTGTTGCCAAAATATCATTTAATATTCTCAAATTATATATATATACATTATCATTAACTGAATAATTCTGTATATTATATATCTTTTTTTGATCAAACACTACTTTTGTATATTTTTCAAAATCTTCTTGTGTTGGATATAAATTTTTCTTACATCCTTCACTTAACATGTTATATGCTTCTTCATATTCTTGGTTATTGCAATAATTTACATATTCATTAAATATCTTGTTTATAGGCTCTTGTAAATCCTTAGGTACTTCTTTATCTTCGTTCATTATAGAAATATGTGGCTCGTATGTGGTAATTGGAATAGGTTCTGTTTTCATATTCCCCAATAAATAATTTATAATAAGCATAATTATCCATAATATTAATACTATACCTGCATTTTTCCATATCTTTTTAAATATTTCTTTTATTTTTATTCTAAAATTAGTTCTAAATTTATAAAACAAGTATCTCCCTCCTATCTAACCTGGAAAGATAACACGTAATCAAGAAAATTATTTTCTTTAATTATGTATTTTTGCTCTTTTTCTATAATCTCATTTGTTAAAAGATTATAAATGTTTACTGTCAGTATATAATATTCTCCCTGTCTGCTCATATCATTGTATTCCACACTCATAAAATCCGGATACTTTTGCTTCACATATTTTTCAAATTCTTCTAACGTAGGAAAATAGTTATTTCTATATTCCTCATAAAGTAAATTATAAGCTTTTTCGTAATTCTTTTCTTCTATATATGTTATATATTTTGAAAAATAATATTGCATTCTTTGCTTTTCTTTCATTTTTTTTACTTCTTTAAGTTCTGTCTCTGCCATCTCCACATCTGTCTTCTTATCTGTAATTTTCTTTATTTCTTCATTTCTTTTTGAAATAATCTCCTCGTACTCTTTTTTTACTTTATTGTTAGCATACACAGGAGCTAAAAGTTTGTTTGAAAGTAATCTTATGTTGACTCCTATTAATATCAATAATACAATAGTTAACATTATTGCTATAATATCTAGTTTCTTTTTTCTTTTCAATTATAGTTCCTCCTTTACAGGTATAAACTTTATAATTGGTTCTTCTAAATTGTCTTTGTTACTTACATACACATTAAACTTTATTGTTATATCTTCATAGTAAATTTCTAGCAAAAATGTAATATATGTGTTTTTGTCTATAATGCTATTTTCTACTAATTTACCACTTGTATATTTTTTTTGTGTTATATCATACTTTTTTAATAAATTTACTAATATCTCGAAATCTGCTTCTTCTGTTATTCCAATATTCAATTGTATTTCAGATAAATTCTTTTTATAATATTCAGCAATATTTTCTTTATCCATATCTTTAGTATCTTGATACAGTTTATTAAAATAAGTTTCTATTAAATTGGTATATGTTGTCAATACATATGTTGTATCTATTTCTCCTTTATACTTTTCTTTTAAAAAATTATAATTATCAAAATATATTATTTTAATATCTCTATATGAATCAAAATATCCCATTTGTTCTGCATACTGTTGCAATGTGTATGTAGGCGTTTTTTTCATAAAGAACATTATATATATTCCCATTATTATATTTATTAAGATTAATATACATACTATAATTTTATATTTTGACAATAGTTTCACTCCTTTGTTTATGCAAATTGGTCTATTAATACTGATGTATCTATATATTTTTGTGCATCTAATGTATTATGATATTTGTCTCTTAATATTACATTTATATCTTTTTCTGTAGTTGTTGCTATTTGCTGTCCTACATAAACAACATCTCCAATTTTCATATTCGCATTTGTAGAAATATTAGATATATGTATTAAATTTCCTTCATCTGATTTAATGGTTATAGTATTATCATCCACTGCTACAACTTTTCCATTACAAGTTGAGCAAACATTTTCTCCATAATTAAAACCTGTGCTTCCTATACTTCTTGCAGCTATATTCATGCTCAAGTCATCTAAAGTAGATGTATTAGCTGTTGGAATATAGTCTTCTACATCTTCTATTATTCCTCTATTTATATACTTTGACCAGTCATCAGTTCCATATTCATTTGGCTTAACTTGTGAGTTTTCTCCTTTTTCAATAACATTTCCTTCCCCATCTAGTATTACCCAGCCTCTTACTCTATTTCTCCAATCCTTATACATATTTCCTTTTTCAATCATTTCAGCCAATGCTTCCTTGTCTGTTGCTTGGCTGTATTCGCTCTCTTCTTCTAAATCGAAGTTATAGTAAGCTAATATTTCTTTTAAATCCCTTAAATTATATTCTGCTTGTTCTGTTTCTACTTCTTGCAATAATTGAATTCCACTATTTATAGAACTAAACCAATTTATATTTCTTTTATCTGTATAATATGGTAAATTATTTGGGTCAACATTTTGTTTAGCTTTCTCTATATCTTCGCTATTACTATACATTCCTTTAAATATATGATACTTGTTTTTATTAATAAGATCTATAATTTTGGGACATTTGTCTACATAGTACGGAAGCTTTGTTTGCTTAATTCCTGAACTAAAGCTGTAATACACTTTTAAATGTTTATCTAAATCCTCCATAGCAAAATCAGCTATAGAATCGACTTTTCCTTTTCCTTCCTTCCACCATTCCTCTGAAATTATTCTTTCAACAGGTTCTGTTGTCTCATAGCAGTTAATTTCACTATTATCATCTTTAAATACTAAATCTCTAAACCAGTTATTTTTGACACTTACAATATATGGGTATCCCATAGTTCTTCCCTTTTCAATTGTACTGTCCAACATATAATTTACAAATGCAGAACTAAATGTTGTTGAGCCTTTTCCATTATCCCAATTTATTGTAACTTCTTGGTCTTGTCCGTTACCACTAATGTTATTTAATATTTTAGCTTTTACATCTTTTATAACTGTTTTTCCATTTTCCGTCCAGTCAAATTTTCTTATTCCGCTCTTGCTCATAAAAATTAACAACAACTTTTACTCTGTCATTTGCATCTCCTGCTAATTCCATAACAAATTCTGGAGCAAGCGTACCTATGTGTAGACACACTAAAAATTCATATGCCATTCCATATTTTGCAGTCCATGATTCAAGGTTTACCTTTACATGTGTATCACCTTTAGTTACTGTTAAAGTATGTTCTTTCGAATTAAATGCAATATTGTCAAATATTGTATCCAAAAGTCCATCATTTTCATGTCCTTCTTGCACTACCATTCCACCATATGTTCCATTTATATATGACCTAAGTGATGCTACTAAATACTTTCTTATTGGTTCTGACTTTATTTTATTTATTGGATCTTTTTGTTCGGCTCCACTTTTTTCTCCTTCTGCCTCATCCTCAGTAGTATCCCTCTCTATAAGGTCTTTTTTATTAGATGAACCTTCTTCTATAAGCTCTCCATTTTCGTTATACCACTTATTCCACGGTTCTCCCTCATTTTTGTTTGTAGTATTATACTCTGTTTTTACAAAACCCATTCCTACCAAATCATACCCCATTTGTTCTAAATATGATGCTGCATTTTTCACCTGTTCATCATTTATCTTTGCCTCTGCTTGGTCTCCTGTAAATACTGTTTCTAAAGCGTCCCACACACCTTGTAAAAAACCTTTTATCTTTCCTATTATCATATCACCCATAATACTGAAAAAACTTATAACGCCTATTAAAAAGATTATCGCTACTATTACAAGTATAGCAATTAAAACTGGTGGAGATGCTGCTATCCCCGCTTTTGCCGCAACTTTTGTTCCCGCTTTTGCTGCAGCTTTTGCCCCCTCTTTTGCTGCCTGTTTTGCTCCTTCTTTTCCTGCTTGCTTTGCTCCTTCTTTTCCTGCTTGCTTTGCTCCTTCTTTTCCTGCCTGCTTTGCTCCTTCTTTTCCTGCCTGCTTGGTGCCTTCCTTTGCGCCTGCTTGTCCTGCTTTTGGAGTTTGCGGTTTTTCTGCTGGTTTTTTATTATCAGTCGGGCTCTGTGGTTCTTTATTATTTTGATTTTTACTATCTTTTTCTTTTTTATTTTCTTTGCTGTCCGGTTTATCACTGTTTTCTTTATCATCTGAATTTTTATCATCTGAATTTTTATCATTTGGTTTATTTTCGTTTTCATTCGGTTTATTATTGTTTTCATTGTCATTATTTTTATCATCATTATCATTTTCTTTGTCATTATCGTCATCATCATCATCGTCGTCGTCGTCTTTATCTTCATCATTATCATCATCATTGTCTTCTTCATCATTTTCATCTTCCGGAGCTTCTTCTTCTTCAGAGCCTCCATCATTCCCATTTTGATTTTTAGGTTCATCATCATCCTCATATTTTGCATTAAGTGCTGCTAATCTTCCCTTTTCAAATCCAGACATATTTTCTTCTTCATCTGGTTCATTTTGTGGATTTTGTCTGTTTCTATCATTTATTTCATTAAGTTTATTATCAATTGAACTATTGCTCATTTTTTTCACCTACCTTTTAATCAGACACATCTGTATTTGGGTCTTCCCAAGGATCTGGTATAGGTTGTTATCTATATGGATCTACACTAGATTGTTGCAATTTTCTTATTGTATCAGCTATCTTATCATTTGCATCATCTCCATCAACTCCAGATTTTTGATAGCTATTTTGTAAAGCATATAGAGATTTTGCATACATCATCCTGTCATTCCACTGGTAATCATATTCTGTGCTTCTCTTTGTTCTTTTTTTCCATTCTTCTATACTTTCTCCATCTATTTGTTGCATGTCATCTAATTTTTCTGGATCATTTAATAACTCATTTGTATATGCAGTCATTTGCTCATCTGAAAGTCTTGAACTTTCTTGATAATTACAATATGCATTTTTTACAGCCTCTGTTCCTTCTTTAATATTCTTTCTATCTTCTCTTTTCTTTTGTATTATCGTTCCTATTCCATATCCCATCGTTGCGCCCGCTATAGCTCCCTGTCCTGTCATACCGCCTACCATAGCTCCAATTAAGCTACTTTGTACTTTAGCATTGTCTATATATTTTCCTTCAAGAGTTTTTGCTTTGTTATAAAGTTTAGCAACACCTGTATCTTTTACTGTATCTGAAGCTTGTTTAACCACCTGTCCAATTTTTGATCCCTTTATACTGTTTGAAGCACTCTCAATTGCCTGTTGAATTTTTCCTTTCTTTTTGTTTTCTCTTTTATTGTTTCTTAATGTAACATTTGGAGTGTTCTTGTTTCTTGTTCCATTTGTTCTGCTTGCTCCTGATCCGCTTGAGTTTCCAGAACCTCCAGAACCTCCAGAGCCTCCAGAACCTCCAGAGCCTCCTGAACCCCCTGAATTTCCACCTGAGCGATCTTTTGCTTTTGTAACTGGCGCACCAACTTTTTGTGCTTTTCCAACCATACTTTTAATTCCGTTAATTCCTGACATTAATGCCGCACCTGCCATAGCACCTGTTGCAGCTGAACTAGCTTTTTCAAATCCAAATATTTTTCTAACTATACCTTCTGCTTTCATTATGAAAAACATCATCATTACTGACAACAGTATACTTGCCAGCGTCCCTGTACTACATAAATCAATTGCTTGAGAAACAAATACCAAATATATTATACAGTGAAATGGCTGTATTAATATTCCATAAATGAATTCTTTTAACCATGTATCTAATGCTTGTGATTTATTGTCTCCTAACTTGTCTATTGAATAAGTTATAGTTATTAATGGAGCTATTATTATTAAAAATGAAATAGTTAACATACGCTTTATATACATTATTAAAAACATTATTGTGAGTATTACCAAACATATATATACACATAATGCAGCCCATCCTACGGTTGCAAATGGATTCATTGTTTTTATTATTAGCTTGCCTGTAACAGTTACAAAATTAGCAATAGAATAGCTCATTTCTGATACTTCTGCCTTTTCAAATATTTTTACTAATTGACCATTTAAATAAATGGTTCCTCGTATAATAAAATGTAGCATAAACAGTAATATAAGGCTCACAAACCAATTCATTAGCCAGTTTTTATAAACAGCTTTTTTTTCAGCTACTGTTGAAATAGCCATTCTTATGCCTATGTAAACTAAAATACATAATAGTATTATTGCTGCTAGAGTGAACATTGCATAATACCATTTTCTAATATTACTGCGTATTGTTTTAATAGCTTTTCCTCTGGACGGTTCCATTTCAAAAATATTAATATCTGTTAAATTAATTTTATTAAATAATATATGAGCAGGTGTTACAGCTGCGAATTTCCATCCATCTGTAAATCCTTCCGAATATGCTACCAAACTAGTAAGTTGTTGTACTGCATATGGAATTAGAAGCCACTTGACCCTTGTTGTCCATGTTAAAACACCTATAAGTCCATCTACTCCCTTCAAAAGTACATCTGTTGCACCTCGAATAAATTCCATTTCTTCATTAGCTTCTTTACTTTCTTCTTCATCTGTTGCCTTACAACTTATTGTACCAGTTAAAAAATTAAAAAGCATTAAAAATATTAGCATCCATGTTATTAATTTTTTAAATTTCATTTGCATCCACTCCAATTTCTTTATAAATTAATTATCGTGTCTATTAAATCATCCACATTTCCATATAAAGATTTTCCTAGAACTTCTTTTATTTTGTCATTTGCATCTTTTAATATTTCCATTTGTTCAAATACCTCAGCATATCTTTTCATCCCTGCACTATTATGTCTATTCTCTTTTATTCCATTATATATGTAATTTGAAATTGCATCTACACTTTTGTCTCCCGCTTTTTCAAAATCTGCAATTGAAGTTTCATCTACTTCTAATCCCAAATCTTGCATTATATTACGTATTTCATCTGCATTTAGTGAGTTATTCTTCGACTTTTCTTTTACAAGTTTCTTTATTGCTTCTTTTGATGTATTACTTTCAAATGCTTCTTTCATTTTTTGTTTTAATTCTTCTCTTGTTGCATCATCTAGGGCGTCTTGAATTGGATTTGTATCATACTCGTTTTGCCTTTTTTCTTTATCTTCTTGTTTAAGTTCTTGTATTTTTGCGCTTATTATCATTTCTGCTTGTCTAGCTGTGCAAACCGCCTCGTTTCCAGCTTTTACTTTTTTATCTTCTTTTTTCTTGTCTTTTCTATTTATCTCAACTTGTTCTAGCAGTTCATCTGTTAATCCTAATGTAAGTGCAGAACTAGTTATATATGTAAGTTTATATCTTTTTATTTGCTTGTCTTGATATTTTTTTATAAAATCATTTATTTCGTCTTGTGAAGGTTCCCTTCCATTGTTCTTCTTTTTATAGTCTGATATAAATTTATCCATTACCTCTTTAGGTGGTTGTTCTTTGCTCAATGCTTTTTTATACCCCTTTATTGATGCATTAAATCTTTTAAGTCTTCCTCCTCCTACAACACCACTAAATAGCATAGTCATTCCTACTTTGGGACTTACTGCCATAAAAGGTATTGCTAATGTTGCATTAACATATTTTGTTACTATTGTAGCTCCAGATTTAATATCCTTACCAACATATTTCATTTGATGTTTTAAGTTTTTCTTGAATTTTTCAACATTTACGCTGGCTTCTGCTCTTGCAACACCTGCAGTTCTTCCCATTATTTTTTTACTTTGTTGTTTTGCTATCCCATAATTTCTCTTTGAAGATTCAAATCTCTGTTTAGCTTGTGCTGCTGTTTGTCTTGCCATTTCTAATTCTTGTCTTCTTCTTTCTATATAATTATTATCAATAAAATGATTTCCCATTTGGCTTGATTGAAGTACTGCTCCTGTATAGGCGTTTTTAGCTGCTTCTTCGGCTCTCCTTGCCCTTGCATATGTTTCTCTCGCCTGATTATAGTCTTCTCTTGCAGGCGTTTTTATTGCATTACTTTCTTCCCTATCTGCTTTATATGCATTTTTATATTTTGTACCTAATAGTCCTGCAGTTCCTACTAACTCTGCTGCTTTTGTTGCTGCGCTTCCTGCAACTTTTCCAACACCAGATATATATCCTTTTACAACTTTTCCAGCAATTGATGCTCCTGTTATACCAGTTATTGCTCCTTTTAAAGTTTGTGATGCGATATCACCAACATCGCTACTTCCGCCTTCTATTCTAAATATCTTTCTCATTATTTCGTCTGCCTTAAGCATAAAATTAAATGTTACCAATATTAATACTATATTAGGTATTAAATCAAACCCTCCACCATTTCTAATTATATCAAATATAAATCCTATAAATATTGCATAAACTATAGCATGTATCATTTGCAAAAAAACATTATATACATATTCTTTCATCCATGCACCTAAGGATTGGGATTTTCCATCTTTTATTTTGTCTATGGAATATGCTATCGCTATAACAGGTGCAATAAGAGTTAATATTGCTAAATTAAGCAAACGCTTAAAATATATTAACAAAAACTTAACTGAATATATTACTAATGCAACAAATACAATTGTACCTGGTATTGACGCAGAAGCTTTTAACTGCATAATCATTCCAAATAGCTCTGTATCTAAATTTGCAAGGTCTCCAGAAGCCATTGCCATTATGTCTAAAATAGACTGGTTTATGTATATAACAGCTACCATGAAAAAATGTAAAGTAAACAATATTACAACACTAAGAATCCAATTTTGTAGCATACTTTTATACTTAGCTTTACGCTCTGCAATTGTAGAAATTGCCATTCTTATTCCAATATATATAAGTGTTAATAGTAATCCTATTGCACAAACAATAAATAGAGCATAATACCATTGTGATATTGTTTTTCTTAATTTATATATAATGCTACTTGAATCTATTATTTTTCCACCCGCTTTTTTAAAGTTAAAGAAATCTATATCCAAAATTGGTATTCTATTAAATATTATATCACTAATATCTATTAATCCATTTTCTGTTGTTTTTAATCCTCCTTCAATTTTAACCACAACATTATTTATTACCTTAGCAGCTATTCCTACCCAACCTACTACTTGTATTTTTATTGCTAAAAAGCCTATTCCAAGTAAATAATCTAAGATGCTACTTAATACCTCAAAAAGTTTTTTTAAGAAACTTTCATGATAACTTACTTCTAGTTTTTTTGGTAAACCATTATAGTAAAAAAAGTCGGCTTTACCCCAGTCTCCATTTTGTTCCTGAGAAATATCATATTCATACTCTGCTCCTGGCTCCGGCTGTGGCTCACTTGGCTCTGATGGATTTGAAGGTTCTGTTGGAACTGAAGGGGTTGATGGATCTGTAGGGGTAGTTCCTCCTACTTCCCCTGGGAAGGTTATAGAAGCTATTGTAAAGTGTTTATTATAATATACTCTATCATTAACACACCTGTCATATATATCAACTGCTTTTGATTCACTAATACGTATTATTATTGCATTTTTAGTTACTAATCCATATGTACCACTTCTACTACGATCTTTTTCTGTACCTATACCTATGTTAGGGTTACTTGTTGAGCCCACACCACAATCTATTACCTTTACATATTCATTGTTTACAGATCTATTAAACATCATAACATGTCCTTTTTCAACTATGATGTCACCTGCCCTTAATTCACTATTACTTATCCCTTGCAATTTTCCTACATATATGCAACCACAAGAGCAGTTATTTTTATTATGGTTTTTGTCATAATGTATACGCATATAGCTAGTAGAACAAGGATAGTTTACTGCACATAAATCTATATTTGCAGTATATTTATATAGAAAGCTTATAAATGAAGAACAATCAAATGCTAGTTTATGGTTAGAGGTTATATACCAATCACTTTCAACTTTCCATCCACCTCTGTAAAACTTAGTTGCCATTTGTGTACTTCTCTTTAAGAAGTAATTATATGCTGTAAGTCTTTGATAGTTCATGCTATACATAATTAACTGTTTTTGATTAGAAGTATATGACGAGTCCTGATAATATTTATTATCTTTTGCACCTGTAATGTCTCCATATTTCACATTATTAGCTGCATTTGTAAAGCTTATTGCAAAATCTCTTATCCATTTGCCTACTTCTATTTGCTTTTCCTCATCTGTTAATTCATATCCTGGTATACTTGCTTTTGATATTGAAATAGTATTTAATAGAGACATAATTAATAAAATGATTATTTCAATTATAATAATAGTTTTTTTAATAATTTTCATGTAATTATGCCTCCTTTCTGCATCTTTTATTCTTCATAACCTTCTTCTATTTCTGTCTTATCGTAATATCTTTGAGTTTCTATCTCCCATATTCCGCCTTCTTCTTCAAAATGTGTATATTTAGGTAATTTGCTAATATCATTTTTTATGTCTTGTACAGTTAAACCTTTTCTTATTTCTGCTGTATAGTTATTGTCATAAATCATTCCATTTGCATTTGATACATTAAATTGAATTTTAATTCCTTTTAATGTATATCTTAAGTCAATGTAATTAGTGCCCCAGTCATATATATCATAGTCTGGCCATATATCTGTTACCCCGTTTACAAAATCTTTTATATTTTTATCCCTTTCAAATTTTTCTATTAGTGTAAAAAAGTCTTCTAAATTTTGATATTCTTTTTCCACTCTATATACTGAAATATCTTCTTGAGTAAAAAATATGTATATTTCACTACTCTTGTATCCCATAATTCCTATGGTTGAAGAACCATATATTGGTTCTCCCAAGATTTCTTCTATTTTGTTAAGGTCTGTTCCTGGTTTTATATTATTTACAACTGATTTATTGTATTGTTTTGTAAAAACTATATTAAAAACCTTTTTATATACTGTTCTTATTTCTAATCCTTTTTCCGTAATGATTTCATAAGTTCCTGTTTTGTTTTTTTGTACTTCTATATCTAGCTTATTTCTTCTCCATTCGTTTTTTATTAATTTATTTATCTCGTCTGATTGTATATTTAAATCTGTTTTAATTACTCCTTCTATTTGTGCTATAGCTGTTTCTCTTCTTTTAATATTCCAATAATTCGTTACTCCATTTACTGCTATAGTTGTTACGGTTTGCTGTTTAGAATTACAAAACACACTTAAAGTTATTTCGTTTTCCTCATCTATAACTCTGAAATTATTGTATTTTTGTACATATGCCAAAAGTACTATCATATTTGTGTAAAACTGTTCATTATCTTCTTCTTCTGTATATAATGGTTGATTAAGTTTAACATATATGTCTGCAAGATATTTATCATCAGATGATTTAGTTTGTTTTATAAATTTAACGCCTTTAAATACTAATACCTCTTCTACTGTATTAAAGTCTTCCTTAGAGTTATATTCTTTGTTAGCATAATATTCCTCTGTATTCTTTTTACGTTCATTTTCTTTAAAAACATAATATGTAATAGTTAAGATTATAATAAGCAAAATTGCTAAAATTACAATTATTTTTTTTACTTTTCTTTCTTTTTCCATATTATTTCTTATTTTTTACCCTTTCCTTTTTTTAATGTTAAACTGTCTTCAATTGTTGCACTTTGTGACATCTTTAATATTTTTCTTATAATTTTTTCGCCTCTTCCAACACCTATTAATAGTAATATTGTAAATAACGGAATCTCTCTTATGATATTGGTTGCAAATCCCATTAACACAGCATATAAAAACAAATGCATTGGTTGTAACATGACATTCATTATTAGTTCTTTAAGTAGTATTTGAAAAGCTTGTGCTTTTCCATCTCCAACTTTATCAATTGAATATGTAACTGTTACTAGTGGTGAAATTATTACTAAAAAGCTAATCACAAAAAACCTTTTTAAATACATTAATAAGAATTTTATTTGGTAACACATTAATAGTATATAACACAAAAAGTTTTCTAATGGCTTCCATCCTCTTGGTTTTAGCAAAACCTGTCCAAGTGAGTCAAATATTAATAAATCTATGTTTTTTATGTCTTCTCCACTTAGTACATTTTCTATAATACCATTTAAAATTACTGTCAGCATATCTACTAATATTTTTCCAACAAAGAATATTAATCTAATTATAAAATGCATTGCAAATAATAATACTATACTCTGAAACCATGCAATAAGTTGGCTTTTATATTTTGCTTTTTCATCTGCAACAGTAGACATTGCCATTCTTATACCAATATATACTAATACTACCATATTTAAAATTATTGACATTACCCAAATTGCATAATACCATTTTTGTACATTCTGTTTTATTACATTGTTTGCTTTATTGGATGTCTCTGCATTGAATATGTTTGCATTTACTAAATCAATTTTATCTGTTAGCATACCCTGTATGGTAAACCATGGTATTAATAATGTACCTTCTTTTACGGTTGATGGAGCTACAATTGTGACTAAAATTCTTACTGTATATACAAGTGGGAAGAAAATAATTACTATAATACTTGCTATCCATCCGCCAAAGTTCGCCTTTTCATTTACTTCTTTATCAGTTGAACCATCCTCTGTCGGAACGCTTACTGTTCCATCACCCATAATTTTATCAACTGTTTCTTTGCCTGCTTTTTCGTCTTTACTTGATGTCACATCACTATAATTGTCTCCATTTTTTCCCGCCAATATATAATTAGGTAAAAGGGCATTTATTAAAATAGTGAATACTAATATAATAGATATACACTTTTTCATATAAATCCCCCTTTCTGTTTTTTAATTATTTCCTCTTAATTTATTCATATTTGTTTCAACAAATTCAAACTCTTTGGCTGTTGGTTGAATTGCTATTATCGCAGTATCCTCTCCAACTTTTAGTAGTCCTTCTCCTCTATTACATGTTGTTAAAAAGTATGCTTCTCCTTCGCTTAGTTTAAACACTTCTTTTATATATTGAATCTCTGATTTATCTTGTGCTAAAAAAAGTTTTGTATCTGATGATGTAAGTACTGCTTGTACCTCTGGTTTTTCATAAAAGTCTTGAAATTTTTGTGACATAACTGCTAATGAAACATTTCTTTTTCTTGCACGTCTTGCCATTGTATTTAAAAAGTCTACTGCCTCTGGGTATGGCAAAAGCATCCAAGCTTCATCTATTAACACTCTTTTCCTTTTTGCTTTTGATCTGTCTTCACTATTTTTCTTAACATATTTTTCCCAAATCCAAGATAGTAATATTTGTTGTGCAAGTGGTCTTGCAAATCTTTCTTCCAATTGTGATATGTCCAAATTTATAAATGGTACATCATCTAATAAATCAAATGTAGATTGTCCATCAAAATATGCCATCTGTCCATCATATTCTCTTATGTATTGTTTCATAACTTTTATTAAATAACTATAATGGAATCTATAATCTGGGTTATTATTCTTTTCAGCATTTTCAAGTATTCTTTTATACCATGAACCTATTGTTGGCATATCTTTTTTTATTTTGACTTTATCATTTGAATTTTTATATAAACTATTTACATCATTTGTTATTCCACAACGGGTATATTCTTCTGCTATTGCTTCTGCTATTATTTGTTTTGTAAGTTCGTTCACTTCTTGGCTTCTCGTACTACCTCTTGCCATTGTTAGTAAAGCTTGCGTTACGTCTTCTACTTTATTTTCTATACTTAACATCTTTCTTTCTTTACCTGTTATTTCATCTTTAAATGTTTCTATTTCAACATCAAATAAGTTTATTATTGTCTTTGAATTAGGACTTATTGTAACATTTATTCCACCAAGTGCTTCTGCAACTACCCCATACTCACCTTCTGCATCTAAGGCCAAGCTTTCTATTCCCATTAATACTGATGACCTTGCAGTTAAAGTTTTTATTGTAACACCTTTACCAGCACCAGATTTTCCAAATATAACCATATTGTAGTTAGTAAGTGTCGGACTAAAGTTATCAAATAGTATTGGAAGTCCTGTTTGCCTATTAAATCCTAGTGGTATACCCTGCTCGTGTCCTATATCTGATGAAAAGAATGGGAATACTGTAGACATAGACCTTCTATCAAATGTATGTGTTTCTTTAACTTTGTTTTCACAAAATGGCATATTCGTTTGAAAGGCTTCTTCCTGCATTGCCCATGCTGGTCTTAAACCTATCAATGTTTTAGCCATTTCAGCCGAAAGCAACTCCGTCTGTTTATCCAGGTCCTCAAGGCTATATGCAAATAGCGTACATGTCATTGATGTTTCAAACAATTTATTAAAACCTGCTGCAATCTCGTCTCTTAATTCTTCTGCCTCTATTCTTTTTTGAGCCAATATTCTTTCTCTATTAATATCTCCTCTATCAAGTGCAACAACTCTTTCTGATTCCAATTCATTTATTGTTCTATTTAACTCAGTTTGAGATATGTTTTCTGCTATTGGGTTTATAAAAACTGACACATTAATATCTCCAAAAGTATACATTCCTCTCAAAAATTCTGGGAAGGTACACATTCTTGGTATTGTTGCTACTATCATGCTTCTGGCATATCTTGTTTTGCTTGTTATTATTTCTAAATGGTTTAACTGGCTTGCATCTATTCCCGCTGGGGCTATCAAATCTTTTAGAGTCCTCTTATTCTTTTCTAAAAAACTTTTCTTTTCTTCAATTTGCTGTTCATCCAAATTAAATTCTTCTTTTCGTTCTTGTACATTTTGTTTTTTAAATTTCATGAATTTTTCCTCCTCTTTTCTTATGTTATTTTCCTTCCTCCGTAGTTACTGGTTTATCTGTTTTTGGTTTTCTGCCCCTTTTATTAATTTGTTCTTTTGTCTTTTTATATAATTGATTCGTCATTTGATGTTTGTGTTCTTCCGCAAGTTCTTGTGCCCTTTTAATTATTGCTTCTTCCATTTTTTGTTGCTCTTCTCTTATTTGTTCATCAGCTTTTTCTATACTTTCTGTTACCAAGTTGACTGCTTCTTCTTCTATTTTTTCATCAATTAATTCTGCTTTTTTCTTTAACACATCTTTTCCGGTTGTGTACAATGAATCATATTGAGTTTGTATTCCTTTACTAAATGGTAGCATGTTTGCATCATCTCTATTATATGCTACATATAGTAACTCTGCTAATTCTTCCGAATCAAGTATTCTTCCAGTTACTCCTGCTGA
>ERZ780106.509-NODE-509-length-15376-cov-3.404543_pt1 | contig 15376 bp, 6 predicted proteins | sample MGYA00511572_ERZ780106 | MGnify/ENA primary metagenome ERZ780106 (study PRJEB29588, sample SAMEA2161876) | human gut metagenome | biome: human gut; feature: human-associated habitat; material: faeces | place: Denmark | collected 2008/2010 ...
TGGGAAAGAGTTCTTATACGGCGCGGCAAGCGGTCTTGTAGAAGGCGGGCTCGAAGGCGTTACCGGTGCAGCGGGAAAGATTGGCGCGAGAGTTGCAAAACAAACGGCGCGGTCAACTGCAAAAAACGTTGTAAGGAAAAGTCTTGTAAAAGATGTTTTTACCGATGCGTGCGGAGAGTTTGTCGAGGAAAGCCTTTCGGAAATAATCCAACCGTACCTTGAACGCGGATTGAAAATCGACGAGAACGCGGAGAATGCGACGGCGCAAGAAGTCGTATATGCCGGTCTTGTCGGGTTTGTTTCCGGTGCGCTTATGAGCGGAACGACAAGCACGGCTATGTCGGCGCGCAACGCTGCGCGCGGAGACAACGCAATCAAAACGGGAAAGGTCAACGAGATTATCAACGAAGCAACGGCTATAAGCAAATACGTCACGGAAGCGGAAAACTCAAAACTCGTATTGCCTGCGTTCCGAGATATGACGGCAAGCCTTAACGCATACAACAATACGGCGGACAAAACGAGTTTGCTTGCAAAGACTTATCTTGGCGAAGTTCAGCGCGGGATAGCGTACGTCAGAGCGTCGGCATTCGTGCAAAACTCGCGCGACAATATAATGAATAACGCGGACGCAATAGTGGACTGGTACGCAAAACAAGGTCAGACCATCAGCGCGGACGATATACGTGCGGACAAAGACGGTATTGCAACGCGCATCGCCATTAGTGACGTTGCGGGGAAACTTATTATGCCCGATTATACGTCGCGCACAATGGGAACCGCAATCAATAAGGCGGAAAAAGAATTTCGCAAAAGAGGAATAATATCGGACGAAACAAACAACGAAATCGTTGACGCCTATCGTCAAATGGAAAGACTTAACGTTGAAAGAAACGGTGGTACGATTGACGAAGCGGATTATACGTATTCGCAAGATTACCGAATAACCGCGGACGACCTTAAAAAGTTTAAGGACGGCGCGGACTTTATGCAAAAGCGGGATATGCTTGCGGATAATTACGAAAACTCGTACGACCGCGACAACCAAAATATGGCGATATTTTCCGCAATAAGTTCAGGAAAAACAACCGTTGCGGAAGTTGAAGCGATAAAGAAACTTGCAAAGCGCGGTGGCGTTAAAGTGAGATGGGAGAACGTGCCGATTAAAGACGGCAATGTTGTCAACGGCTCGTATGAAAGCGGGACGATCACCATTAACGTGCGGGGCGTAGATTCGTTCTCTCGAACGGCTGTTCACGAATATATACATAATATAGCAAAGAACGCACAAGCGGTTTTTGCAAAACTTAGGACGGCAATCGAAAGCGTATGCGCGGAAAACGCGGAATTACAAAAGGTATATGATAACGCTATTGAAGCGTATAAAAAAGCAGAGCCCGGCAAGAGCGACGCATACTATGCGGAAGACGCGGTGTGCAAGGTTGCCGAGCGATTTATCTCGGAGTTCGGAACAAACGAAAAAGGGAAGATAGACCTTAGCAACGTTGACAAGGGGCATATCCGCACTATTCGCGAGTTCTTTAATCGAATAAGGGAACGCGTCAAACAGTTCGGCGTAAAAAAATCCAACGATAATATGACTAACGTCATAAAGATTTTGGACGAAATTTTGTCGAAAAAAACTGTTGACAAGTCCAAAAATGTTGCTAATAATACGGAAAACAAACGTAAATCGTATGCGGGACAACATTCGCAGACGTGGGATGAATCGCGCAGAGACCGTGCGATTGATATGATGTTGGACAAGAAGTCGCCCGAGGAGATATACAGAGAAACAGGCTTGTTTATCGGCGCGGACGGGTATATGCGTTACGAAATCGACGACAGCAAGATGAAGGTCAATCGACACATTCCCGTGTCGGACAGCAGTACGTTGTCGAGCATAAACAAAACGAATAAACTCAACGAACACTATAAAGAGCGCGTCATATACTACGAAAGGACAATCGAAGATTTTCAAACGCGACTTGACGGCTATAATCTTCCGGACTTTGTTGTAGACGACTACCAAAAGAGTATTCGTCGCTACAAAAAAGAAATTGCGGATATCAAAAAGGAGATCCGCATAAACGATAACAGGTTAAAACTTTTGCTTAACGAGGCGCAAGTCAACATAGATATTGACAAAGCCGGCGTAAATGCGTTATATAATAAAGATACGACCACAAAAGCGAAGTTGTCTGAAATCATCACGCACGATGAACTGTTTAAGGCATATCCTCAAATCAGGAACGTTGAAATTGTTTTCAACAAAAATATGAAAAAAGGGGAGTTTGCAAACGCGACAATTCCGCAAAAAGGTGGGGTGCGCTCGTCGGCATACATCGAGGTCTCGAAGCAAGCGTTTTACAAAGACGGCGTGTTCAGTGTGGGCGAGTTCAAGAAAACGTTAATGCACGAAGTACAGCACATTATACAGGCGTACGAAGGCTTTGCAAACGGAAGTTTGCCAAGCGAACAATACGAAAGGTTAAGGCGCATTGCCGTTGCGGATTACAAAAAGAACCCGTCCGCATATAAGAACATAGCGGATACGGCGGAAGAATTTGCAGACGTAATGGTAACGCCTCGGGACGCTTTCCGTGCATACCAAAACGTATATGGAGAGCAGGAAGCAAGGAACGTCGAAGACCGCTTGAAACTGTCCAAAGAAGAGCGCGCAAAGACAATGCCGTTTGCAGGTAACAAGGACAGCATTCTTTCGACGGGCGAGCGTCCGATAAACGGAGTTGCAAGTCAGAAATCTTATACGGATGAATTTGCCACGCTTGCTATGCAGTGGGCGCACTCGGACAAAACAAAGGTGGGAGAGCGTACAATTCGTTTCAAGGGCGACGTTCCTGTCGTAATTGAAAAGACCGTAGAGGGTTTTAGGAAAGTCGCAACAATAAAACAAAACGCAGATTATAATAAAATTTTGGAGAGTATCAATGAACATAATGACAGAGCAAGAGATTCGGGACTTTATGATAATATTGAAGTCACTGAATTTGGGAGACGCAACAATAGTGGGAATAGCGGCAATGATGGACAGAGATATGGGCAAAACGCAAGAGATGGTAGAGTTTATCAAGAAAAATCCGAACGCAACGGAAACGGAACTGATAAACAAAGCGATGGAGATAGGCGATATTCTATAAGCGACCAACTCGAACAGGCTCATCCGCTTTTGGAAATGCCCACGCACGAGCGTTCCAAAAGAATTGTGGACATCAAAGAAAGGGCGAAGGATACAAAAACTTCGTTTCTTATCGGCTGGGTAAACGCGCAAGCGGGTATTGAAAAATATTGCAAGTTGTTGGGCGAGAAAAACATCGAGGCAACAACCAACTTTGCCCGCGCGTCGTCTTCTGCGGCGAATTATATGATTGAAAAAGAACTTCGCCCGCTTTTTGAATCGTTGAAAAAAGGGCGCAGTTATGACAAGGAATATGCAACGGTGTTTATGGAATATCTGTTGCATTGGCACAACACCGACCGTATGGCGCAAGGCATTGAAAAGCCCGTGTTCGGCGAAAGCGTAAGCGCGGAAGACAGTCGCGCGAGAATTTCAAATATCGAAAAGGTTCATCCCGAATTTAAGGCTCTTGCTGTACAGGTGTGGAAGTACGGGAAAAAGTTGCTGACAATGCAAAAAGACGGCGGACTTATTACGCAAGAATTGTACGATACGTTGTCGGCAAGATACCCGCATTATGTGCCCACGTTCCGTGACGGAGAAGGGGCGCAGACAATAGGTGCAATACGAGGGAAAGGCTTTATAGAAATAAATCGTTCCATAAAGTCCGCAAAAGGTAGCGACCTCAATATATTGCCCATTGACGTAATGCTCGCAAGGAAGACGATGCAAATATTCAAAGCATCGCGAATAAACGCGGTTGCGCAAAGTCTTTGCCGGGCGGGTATCGCAGACGAAAATATGTCTCGTGTCGCCGTCATCGGAAGAGAACGCGTCAATGCGGATGTTGACTATGACTTGTATCGTCCGAAGGATAATCAGATAACGTTTTTTGAAAACGGCGAGGCTGTAACGCTTGCCGTAAGTAGTGATATTTTCAAAGGTTTTGACGCGTTCCATTCTAACCCTAATAGCGAATGGAACAATCCTATTCTTAATGCGACGACAAAATGGAACAATGCGTTTAAGAAACTTGTTACTGCGTACAATCCGTTCTTTACCGTGCGCAACGCCTTGCGTGACTTGCAGGATGCCGGGCTTTATACTCGACATAGTTGGGCGCAGTTTGCGAAGAACTATGCCGTTGCTTATAAAGAAATAACCACCAACGGAAAGTATTGGCAAGAATACCGTGCGGCGGGCGGACTAAACTCTTCTGTGTTTGATTACGAACGCGGATACAAACGTTCCCCGAGCGGGCTTAAAAAGGCATTAAGCATTATCGAGACGGTAAACATTGCCGTCGAACAAGCACCGCGTCTTTCGGAATTTATATCGAGCCGACAGGCGGGTGTCGGTGTTGAGCAGTCTTTGCTTAATGCGGCGGACGTAACCGTCAACTTCGGGCGAAGCGGTGTGTTTGCAAGAAAGTTGAACTCAACTGCGGTGCCATTCTTAAACCCGTCGATACAGGGTTTTGACAAGTTCATAAGAACTGCCTTCGGGCGCAAGACCGCAAAAGAGTGGGTGCGACTTATTATCCGCGCGGCAATGCTCGGAATAGGCGCGGGCTTGCTTAATGATTTGCTTTTGGGCGACGACGACGAGTATAAAAACCTTCGTCAGACAGACAAAGAAAATTATTATATATTGAAGATAGGTCAAGGAAAATTCCTTAAACTGCCAAAAGGGCGTATCAATGCAAGCATCGGACAAATCTTTTATACAAGCAAACAACTTGCGAATAAAGAGAAGGTGGACTGGAAAGCAGAGTTAAGCAACTTGAATGCGAATATGTCCCCGGTGGAAAATCTCGGAAGGTTCGTGTGGTCACCGTTTACCGACGCGGCAAGCAATCGCACGTGGTACGGCACGCCTATCGAAAGCGCGAAGTTCGAGAACGTTGCGCCGAAGAACAGATATGACGAAAACACGTCGTCCATTGCAATCGCAATAGGCAAAGCGATAAATTATTCGCCAAAGAAAATCAACTATCTGTTAGACCAGTATACCGGCATTATTGGAGATATCGTGCTGCCCGTTACGACAAAAGCATCAAGCCGTAACATCATCGAGCAAAACTTTACGCTTGACAGCGTTTCGCAAAGCAAAACAAGCACGGCATTCTATGACGAAATAGAAGAAGCAACTTACGCAAAGAACGATGGCGATCTGCTGGCAAAAGCGAAACTGTCTTATCTCAATAAAATGAAAAAGAAAGTTAGCGACCTCACCCGGCAGAAACGAGATATACAAAACAGCGGATTGAGTAACTCCGAAAAGAAGGAACAGGTTCGCGCGTTGCAAGTACTTATCAACGGTATTCAGAACACGGCGTTGCAAAACGTTGGAATATTTGAAGACGAGTTGTCGCGGTATAACCTGACGGACGAAACGTACGACGCGGTATATCTTGCAGCATACAGGAGCGCGTTCGGCGCGCAATCGGCATTCGAGCAATACGACGCGAACGTATATGCGAAAGCCAAGTTGATGAACACTCTCGGCGTCGATTACGAAAATTACTTTGACATCTATTTTACGCTGAAAACCACGGAAAACGATGTGGATAAGAAAGGTAACGTCGTCAAGGGAAGCAAAAAGAACAAGGCGACGAAGTACATTAAGTCGTTGAAAGGACTGTCGGCAGTGCAAAAGGCAATCATTCTTGCGACAGCGGGGTATTCTCTTAACGATAGTCTTAAATCAAAAGTTAAATCTTTGGCAAAAGGATTGTCCGAAGAAGATAAGGCAATGCTGTATAACATCTGTGGCATAACCGACAAGAAAAAATCGATAACGGCTGTGGCATAGTTTCGTGCGTTATGTAAACGCCCGTAAACTCTTTTAACAGGCTCTTGCAAGTATGTCTCCCACTATCCGGGAAGCGCAAAACGCAAGAGCCTTTTTGTTAGCAGTTTGTGCCATATTTGTGCCATATTTTCCTGACAAAAGAGAACATTATATAATATTCTATTATATAATAATTTGCCAAAAAACAACGCCTTGTCAATTCCCTGTTTCTCCGCCAAGTGAAACTCGTTTGAACCCTTGAGGTTCAAGCGAGTTTTCCTTTTGTACGATGGGGCTGTTGTTTCCCGTTGTGTTCGGGCAGTCGTTTGTTGCGGTTTTGCCGTTGCTCGCTATGTCGTTAAGGTGCGAAATAAGTTCTTCCGTGTCTTTCCTCTTAATTACCGTCGGGTGATTATCGTCGGTGTTGTAAAAGATTAAAATTTTGTCGTCATACAAAATAACACGGTTTATGAACGAGTTGAAAAACTCGGTTTTTTCTTGCCCGTTTTCATACTTTTTACGGGCAAAATAGGTTAAAAACGCTTTTACTTTGTCCACTTCGAGCGGTTTTATCTGCCGATCCGTTTCAAGTAAAATTTTGTTCTCTAATTCCTCTTTTTGCGTTTCGAGAGAAATCAGTCGTTCTTTGGTGGATTTAGTCACTATACCTTGTTCTATGGCGGCAAGTAGTGCGTTTATCGCTTTTTCTTTGGCTTTCAACTCGTTTTCGAGATTTTTAAGCGTTGCGGACTTTGTTATCTCAGAATTGAATTTTGAAACGACCTGTTCGGCAACGGTTTGAATTACGTCGGGTTGCAGAACGTATTTAACCGTTGTTCCGAATACCAGATCTTCAAGGTCTTGCTGTCTGTAATTTGCCTTTTTACAACTGTGTTTGTTGCGTTTTCTTCCGAAACACTTGTAATAGTGATGAAGTTTACCGGTATGGCTTGTTCCCGTTTCGGCGGTCATCAGACTACCGCAAAATCCGCAAAACAATTTTCCGCTTAAAATATATGGCTGTTCGCTCTTGCTATCGCGCGGTTTATGTTTATGCTTGTCCATAATGACGTTGCATTCATAAAAAAGTTCTTCGTCCACGATAGGCGGTATGACGTTAGTGTAAACCGTGCCGTGTGAAGTTACTTTCCCGATGTATTTTTCGTTGCGGATTATCCTTGCAAGACTGTTCATATTGAACGACGAACCGGCTTTCGTCTTAATGCCTTGTCCGTTCAGCCTTGCAATAATTTCTTTCGCCTTTTCGCCGTTTTTGTATCTTGTAAAAATATCTCTGACAATATCCGCTTCGTAACTGTTTATCGTCCATTTTTTGTCCACGATGTCATAGCCGAATAATCCGTATCCGCCGATGAAGTAACCTTTTTCGTAACTTTCCCGTATTCCGCGTTTTACCTTTTGCGAAAGTTCGGCGGAATAATATTCCGCCATACTTTCCAGCACGCCCTCGATTAAAATTCCGCTTGCGTCTTCCGTTATGTTTTCCTTTGCAGATAGAACACGCACGCCGTTTTTCTTTAACTTTGCTTTGTAATTCGCACTATCGTAACGGTTACGGGCAAAGCGATCAAGTTGGTAAACAAGAACATAGTCGAAAGTCTTTTTCTTACTGTCGTCGATCATTCTTAAAAATTCTGGTCGTTTGTCCGTAGTCCCCGTGAGCGCACGGTCTATGTATTCGGCTACAACGAGAAGGTCTTGTCTTTTTGCATACTCGTAGCATTCCCGAAGTTGTCCTTCGATAGACTGTTCCGTCTGACTGTGCGAACTGAATCTTGCATATATCACTACTCGCTTTTTCATTATTTCCTCCTGCCGAATACGCTCTCGGGCGTTAAATCGTCCATATCACCGCCGTTTCTCGCATAGTCGAGTAAAATATCGGCTAAAATTTTTGCGCTTGTTTGTATTCTTTCTTTCGGCAGATTTAATCTGCCTTTTTCTTTGTGTCCCGTTGACAGATTGACCTCAACGGTGTTTTCTTGTATCCGCTTCAACGTTCATACTTATTGCGCGGATACTATGTTCTCTTTCCTGATGGCTGTAATGTGCTCTCACCATTACCGCAAAATCCTCCTTATCTCAGATTTCCGCAAGGCGAGAGTATCTCGTCTTACGGATTATGTTTTGTTTCTTTCTTCTGCGAATTTCGTAAGTTCGCTCTCGAAAAAGTCGTCGTAGCCGTCCTTTAATTTTGCAAAGGCGGTATTGTGTCGGGCTAACAGTTCTTCGTAGCCAGCCTGTATAAGTTCGACCTTCGTATAGCCGCACTTTTTCAGAAACTCGTTTATTTCTTCAGCCGTCTTTCTCGGAACGCTCGTTCCCCATATAATGTTTTTGGCTTTGCGTTCTTCCTTGTGCCGTTCTTCGTATCTTTTGTCTTTTTCCTTTCTTGACTTTGCCATCTTTTCATTCCTCCGTGAATATATAATCGTATCTATACGACGATTATATTTTACCGTATTTGCTTATCGAAGTCAAGCTCTTTTCCGCGAACAAAGGCATAAAGAGTACAAAATTTTGGTTTTAGAATAATAATTTTCTCTTTTTGAGAAAAGTCGGTTTCCGACTTGTTCAGCGTATCGTTTTTGAAATAGATAGCAAAAACCTTATCCTGCTTGTTTTTTGATGCCGAATAGCCAACTATTTTCTTGTCGATTTCGCATTAGTATCCTTCATAGATTTCTTAACTTGTGTTTGGCTTCATCGTTTTCGCTCCTTATTTCGTTTGTTTTCAGTTATCCCTTTATGGGCAACAGTATGAAAACTTCTCTCTACTATTATTGGAAAGTTATCAACTGTTTGGCGGGGTATTTTGCAAAAATTTTTCCAAACTCCCTTCACTATATATGGACATTTACAACTCATTTTGCGGGGGTGTTTTTCGTAAGTTCTTGAAAATATCCTCTACTTATATTGGAAAGTTTTCATCTCTTTGTTAGGGTATTTAACTGAACTTTTTCAAAAAATCCTCCTACTATAATTGGAAACTTACCATACCTTTTAGCGGGGTGTTTTTAGAAATTCGCGGTAATTTATTATCCCTCTACTACTATTGGACACTTCCGGTACAAAAGTTAATGCTTTACGGGAAACTTTTTCATTAAAACAAAGAGCCCCTCACTAAATACGGACAACAGAGAGTAAGAACTTCGTACTTTTCTGAAAAATATCCCTCTACTATAATTGGAAACTTCCGGCACGAAAGTAAATGGTTTGCACGAAACTTTTTTCATTTTGACAAAGATTTTCTCACTACATATGGACAGTAGAGGGCAAAAACTTCGTATTTTTCGCAAAAGAAATATGCCCCTCACTTATATAGGACATTTGAAGATGGGTTTTACAAAGTTTTTAATAAAAATCTTGCAAGAAACTTTTTCGACAACTGCGCAAAAAAGAAAGCCTGACCGAAATCAGACTTTCTTCTCTAATGGCTGTACTTTGACAAAACTCAATTTTTAACGCTGTGTGAATCGTTATATTCTGTCCCCGTATGGTAAACTTTTAATATAATTTTCCATAAACTCCCAATCCGGTTTACCCTGTTTGGTGGGAAGTTTTACTATTGTTGAATTCATACTTTCAAGAACCCATTTACGGCCGTATGAATACCTGCATTTTTCCTGTCTCAAAATCGTACAGAAAAAGAGCGCTATGTACTTATTGAATTTAACACCATTCTCTAAACGAAAATACAACACATTTACATCATCAGTTGCCCAAAAAGGCTTTGGCTGATAAAATGCTTCTCCGACAGATCCGTTATAAGTAAGAGAAATAGTGTTGCCTTTATGTATAGCACTTTGTTCAATATAATTTGCAACCCCGTTATTGGAATCAATAGCCCCGACATACGGAGTATTACCGTTGGTTTGTTCATCCGAGGTTAGTCTTTTGCCTTTCTTAATATCAAATATGTTGCCTAAGCAAAACTCTTTCCATTTTTCAACTTCAAGAGTAGGTGATTCGTACCCCCCATTTTTTGTAGTAAGTGGCTTATGGTTAAGTGATTTTATATATTGTTCCATAAACTTCCAGTCTGGATTACCGCTTAAATCAGTGGGTAATTTAATAATAGTTTCTCTTAATCTATCTCCAGTCCAACTTCTTCCAAAAGAATATTTAGGTCTTTCTTTACATAGAATTGTAGTTAAGAACAATCCTATTTGTGGGTTCATTATCCCATCAACATATCCGCAAATTGTTTTGCCGCTCATTCCAATAAAATCATCAGGTATGTAATTAACATATCCAGCACTTCCAGCACCAAGTTGAATAAAGACTATACAATTGCCTTTTGATACCCAAGATTCAAAGCCTTCTAATTGACAACGCATCATCATTCCATTATCATCATGTTTTGCGCCAATATAATTAATATCATCACCTTCTAATAATTCGGTAGAATCAACTCCTTTTGTTGGCTCTAACCTAAAAATATCTTTTATTTTGAACTCTTTCCAACTGTTTATATTAAGATTCATATACTTTACCTTCTTTTACCAAATATGCAAGATATTCATTTATTGTTTTTTGAAAATCTTGTTCACTAAGGTTCGAATAATCTGTTTTCATATACGCTTCGCAGAGCCATTCGTCGTCACCATTGACTTTGTGTGTAGCCGATAAGCCATCTACCGCTTGCCTGTTACGATACAATTCAATCCATTTGTTTTCAATTTCTACCCATTTGCTTTTGCCACTGTCGGTATCAACCTGTTCAACACGACCAAGATTTTTCTTTTTCTTAAAGCCGTCATCTTTACAATATCCAAAAAAAGTATCGGGGTTGGAAACGTCATTATGCTTTGTTCCGATTTTGAATATCATACAACAAGCAGATGCGCTTGCGCCGGGATAGAATATTTCATTTGGCAAAGTAAACACCGCATCAAGCGTATTCTCCTCCAATATTTCACGTTTTAAGCGGGCAATCTCTCCACTTGTTCCGATGGCACATGAAACAGGAAGCAATACGGCAAGTTTTGCAGGATGATTTATCGAGTTGAGAGTGTCGGCTATGTATTTGACAAAATACAATCCTTTTGAAGGATCTTCCTTTTTATCCTTTGCCCATGTGTCAACATAACTTTTAGGCAGATGAATACGCTGTCCATTGTAAGGAGGATTCATTAGAATAATATTTGGCTTCGCTTCTTTAATCCAATCGGCAAGCGCAAAGCAACTGCCTTGTCTTATGTTTGAATTTCCGTCAGAATGTATAAGCATATTAGTCGTAGCAAGACCGTATATATTTTCGTCAAATTCGATACCAAATATTTGATGTTTCTTAATGTTTTCCTGCTCGGCGCCTGTAGCGCAATCATCCAATGCTTGCGTCATTGCACGAACTAAAAACGAACCGCTACCGCAACAAGGATCGAGTATCACGGAATGTTTGTTTACTCCTGTGATCTTTGACATAAAATCAGTTATATGATCAGGCGTGAACGCTTGGTTTTTATCTGATTTACCCACATATTTGTTGAATGTAACAAAGAACAAGTTTAGCAGATCTTGTCCCGAAGTGCTTTTATCGTTAATAAAAGGCAATATGTTATCTTTAATAAATTTCAGAATTTCTCTTATCGCATCAATTTTTAATTGGCGAACGTATTGATTATCCAGCACATTTCTATTCAACAAAGCCAACTTTTCCGCTTTATTCAAGTCATCATTGAGCAAATTTTCCAAAACTTCTCTTATTCTTGTACGTATTTGTGCGGCTGTTAAGGTCGGAGTCGAGTAATCAAGCCCATTTTTAAGTGCCAGCAAGCAAGTGCCGACAAACTGACTTCTTAATTTTTCAGGAATGCTATGGCGATGCAACAGCTCATTGAGTTTATACGTGTTTTGCATCACCTTTTCCTTGTCGTTTATCTTCGAAGTATAGAAGTCGACATACTCGTCCATTGTGCGAAGGACTGATTCTTTCGGCATCCAATCGCTGTCTGAAACAACACCACGCCAGACCTTTATTTCGTTATTGGTTGTATTTGCCAAAATGGCAACCGTCTTATTGCCCGTCAAAGCCTTTTCGTATTCAACATAAGCAGAAAGTTGTTCCTCATCTGCCTTTGTAAAATTCTGTTTGGTTTCAATCAACAAAGTAACGTTGTCTTTTACAAAACGAATATCGAGTTTTTCATAAGCACGACCAGCATTGTTCCGTATAGGGACGAAAGTTAAAGATGCAGCAGAAAAAGCCTTTGGATAACTGAACTCGTCATTCTCTATATTTGCAGTAAGATACTCTCTTCCAACTGTAGCAATCATATCCGTTCTAATCATTTCGTTTACCTCTCATTTATTTTACTTTCCCAAATTTAGCACTTTCGCTTTTGTATAGGGTAAAAAGTTTACCTTATTTTCGGCTATACTTTAATTTACTATGTCGCCATTTCCCAAAACTGAAAACATTTCAGTATAGGGAAATGATTTTTATTCCCGTTTCAACCAGTCGGCAATATCTATGACTTTGATACCTTCGTATTGATATTCTTCGTGACGAGTGCGGGCGATTATCGTTTTGGGGTAGGCGTCCTTTATCTGCAAAAGCGGCGTCGCTTCCCGCATAAATGTTTTTTCGTCCGAGATGTTGTCCGAAACCTGTATATAAATCTTTTCGTTTCGTTTTATCGCAACGAAATCAATTTCTTTTTTGTATAGCACGCCGACGTAAACTTCATAACCGCGCCGTAACAATTCGATTGCAACGATATTTTCAAGCACTCTGCCGTAATCGAGATTTTTCGTGCCAAGTTTTGCATAGCGGAACGAGTGGTCACAGAGGTAATACTTGTCGTTTGACGCAAGATATTTTTTGCCGTGAATGTCGTATCGACGTATTTTGTAAAAAGCGAAGGCGTTGCAAAGATACTGAATGTATGCACCTATCGTCTTGTGATTTATTTTGTCCTTGTTTGCGGTGAGGGTGTCGGCAACGTTGCGTGCGGAAGTAAGGTTAGATATGTTATCCGTCAAAAAGTCAACGAGCCTGTCCATAAGTCCGACGTTTTTTATCTTGTATTTCTGCCGTATGTCGCGTACTATAAGCGTATCGAAAACGTCCTTGATATAGTCATATTTCGCCTCTAAATCACGGTATAGGTAAGAGCCGGACATTCCGCCTTCTTTTAAGTAATTATCAAAAGCGTCGTAGGCGTTTTCGTATCCGAAATAATCGAGATATTCCTTGAAGGAAAAGGGGTAAACCTTGATTTCAAACGTTCTGCCCGTAAAAAGCGTGGCTAAGTCCGACGAAAGCAGGAAAGCGTTGGAACCCGTAAGGTAAATATCGTACTTTTCCCGTGCGTGCAGACTGTTTATCGTCAATTCAAAATTCAGACATAACTGAACTTCGTCTATTAGAACAAAATTGCTTGCGCTCGAAACGTAACGGCTTTCGATATAATCGTTCAGCGCGTGATAGTCTTTGAGATTTTCAAATTCCGCAAGGTTGAAATTGATATGCACGACATTGGCATTCGGAATGTCGCTTGCCACATATCGCTTGAAAGCTTCCAGAAGTTTTGATTTTCCGCTACGCCTTACGCCGGTTATTACCTTTATGTCGGGCGTACCGATTACGTTTTTGAGTTTGTCGAGATAAAAATCCCTTTCAATCAGTTTCATTCCGTTACCTCGCAGAATATATAACTTGGTTGTATTATAACACATCTTATTCCCAAAATCAAGCGTTTTTCGGTTTTGGGAAATGAAAATATCTGAAAAGTTTTTGCTTGCATGCTTGCGAAAGAGTAAGTTTTAAGTCAAAGCGCAATCTTTACTATATACTTTGTCTCCTTTTTGTAGCCGTAAAGTTCAATATCGGATACTTTATTCCTGCCACAAGAGAACTGTACGCACCCTAATAAAAAGTTAGAGTGCGTATATTTCTTTTCAGTCGAATGCTTCGGAATAATAATTAGGCTATGGATACTTTGAGCTACAGCCGGGCGTTTAACCGCTCGGCTTTTTCTATGCTAAAAAACAGGTGCTTGCTATACGAGTCGTTTTCCCATTTATTTATTGTGGCAAAACCAACTCCCAACTTATGGGCTAAATCTTCTTGTGACAATTTTAGCTCTATTCGAACATTTTTCACTCTTTCAGCAAAACCCATTTCATCATGCTCCTCATTATTAAAAGAATTATAATACTTTTTATAAAAAATGTAAAGAGCAAGAGCCCATTACCTTGAAAATTTTACTAGGATGTGGTATAATATTAAAAGTAGTAAACAATAGTAATTTATTTGTTGACAGGTGATTGGTATGTTCAAGATAGACCAAGCGATAAAAGATACAAATGCTGTGATATGTAAAAATATTGCCCGATTCGACTCATCTGAAAGAGGACTATTAAGTCAAAATATTTTAGGACAATTACGTAATTTTGTTGAGTATATAATATCAAAAATCATATACCATCCAAATGATGTAGACCCTAATAATTTTAAGTTAAAAGAACAGGCAATTTCTCAAATTAAAACAATGGGGCAATATCGGTTTATTAATAGATTTCACGATTTGCTCCAAAAATCCGTTTCTCATTATACAGCAGATGAAGATGGTTCAGAGCGTCTAATGCTTAAATATTATGAATATTTGCTTAAACTAAAAATTTTATTAAAGAATGACTATAGCATTGATGTTTTAGAAAATATTGAGGATTTTCCGTTAGATACAGATGAGCATTTTCAAGAATATTATGAGAAAATTGCTGAAAAAATAAATCTTTACACTGGGCAAAGATGCAACTATGATGATAGGTGCTATATACATAAAATAAAGCCTTTCTTTGTGGGAGAACGGATTTATTATGAAGTTACTTTTACCATCGCTAATGACAATGTAAGCAAATTTGATAGACAGATTGCCTTTACTGAACACGAGTTAATAGACAATTATTCCGTAAAACTCGCTTTGAAAAATGATACGATAGACATTAAAGGTCATACTTTACCAATTCAAATAATTGAAAATTGGCAAATATCTATTCGTCCTTGTGAACTTGAAAAGATAGCAAAAATAGTCGGAGAATCTTCAAATATAAAGTCAAATCATAAAGAATACTTGTCTTTAATGAATTTCCTTACATCCACTAAAATAAACCTTCTAGAATTGGTTTTATTGTCTACTAATCGCTATAATAAGATTAAGGAAAAATTATTATTTGAAATTGCACAGATGGACGATGATGAAAGGCTGATAATCAAGAATAACATCAGAAGACTGATTTATAAGCATCGATATTTTGCGTCAGCTGAATGGGCTATGGGCGAAGATTTGATTGGTGAGATGCTTGATATACTAGATTCAATAAACTTCACCCAACAAGAATATGATTTTGAATATCTATTTAGACCTTCGTATGATGGTATTATTCTGGATCCAGTTCCTTATGATGTAGATGACA
>ERZ780106.525-NODE-525-length-14958-cov-3.806817_pt1 | contig 14958 bp, 8 predicted proteins | sample MGYA00511572_ERZ780106 | MGnify/ENA primary metagenome ERZ780106 (study PRJEB29588, sample SAMEA2161876) | human gut metagenome | biome: human gut; feature: human-associated habitat; material: faeces | place: Denmark | collected 2008/2010 ...
AGCAGGAATAATGATTTCATATTCCCCAGCCGTTGAGGCCTCAACTCCGATTGCAGGAGCGCCTTCCGACAATGTAATCTTACAGGAAGCTCCGTTCACAAGTGCATTGGGAGCAGCTTTCCAGTCGAAATCTACTCCGGAAGGTGTCTTCAGTTGAAGAACAGTTTCACCTGCAACAGGATTATCGCCAGGGCTATTGTCCCTGCACGAATGCAGGAACAACAGCATCATGGCGAAAAGGACTATTTGTATCTTATTTCTATACATTCAAAGTTGATCCTTGTACTGTTCACATTGGTATTGTGCATCACGATTCCAGTCTCATTGGCCCCGTCCCATTCGATCGGGAACACGGCCATCCTGTTGTCGTAAGGGCGGATTCTGATGGTCACATCCTTCTTTCCGAACACATCCGACGGAATCATGGCCACATGGTCAGTAGAGCCAAGTCCACAGGTGGAACAGGTGAAGTATTTCACGCCGGATATGTTCACATCCCACCAAGGCAGAGTCCTCAGATGCACATATTCCTCGCCCGTGACAATGTCCGGACAGATTTTGTATGTCTTTCCGCCGTCAATGGAGTATTCCAGACACCAATGGGCCGGGAAGAACTGGGAAGTCACTGCAGAAATGGCTCCGACACTGAAGGCATAGTGCACATACATGGATGTACCGGTGATATCCTCAGTGGAGAGATCCATCCTGAGGCCGTTGTAGCCGGTTATCTTATTGTCTTCCCACTGGAACCAGCCCTTGATTTCCGCCGTTATGGTAAGGCTCTTCCTGTACTGGTCCTGAGGTGTGGAAGGGACTATTCCCTTGTCGTCTGCTGTCAGGGCAGCATAAGAAGCAGAACTGCTTATCGGATAATCTATCAGTCCCGGAACCTTGTTCTCAACGGTCATATATGCGCGAGGAACAGGGTTGGAAATGGACAGGTCGTCTGACGGGATTCTTGAATTCATCCTTGCTTCCTTGTTTCCCGGATCAGCGAGTTTCGGGTCAATCTGCGCCCAGAGGCTGTAACGGTACTGGTAAGGCGCGCCATCCCATTCTGCAAGGTTGCGATATGGGGATTTCCCTTTCCATTCCTGACCGAATCCGGACTCATCCACTACACGGATTTGATACCGTCCGAGATTTCCGTATCGGAGCATATCTTCATGAACGAGAATACCGGTAACTGAGCCCACTCCCTGCGGGACTCCGTTTCCTGAACGTCTCCATTCACAAAGCATGTTTACCGGAGCGTAGATACCCTTTCCTTCCGAATCCATCAGCAGGCTGGCCCAGCCGTCCAGACGGTTGTTGTTCTTGGTGTTCATGCTGTTCACGCCGGACACGAGGGTATAGTTTTCATAAACGTTTGCGTATGAGCCGCTTTTGTAAACGAATTCGGTTTCCGGAATGCTCACCCATGTGTAGAGGTCGTCATCAGTAAGGGCTGATATTTTCTTGACCTTAGGCTGAGGCACGGAACCGGCGGAACTTGCCACCATATTCTCTCCACCTACTCCCTTTATGACATAGCGGACAGGATTCTCTTCCTTAACCACTTCAAGACCAGGAAGAGCTATGGATATCATCGTTCCGGCAACGAGTATGTTGTCCTTTGCATTGTCGAATTTCAGACAGAAGCCGACGGAACCGTCCTCTGCCTGCACATAGGCGGTGCGGAGATTTTCCGTCACGTCCACGTCCTTATAGGTAGTGCTCGGATTCAGAGCCATGTTCATACTGTGGAAGTCGCTGATCACAACTCCGTCGAAATAGACATCATCCTCGACCACGCCTTTGCCGGCATAATTCCGCACGTCTGTCAGGCTTATCTTGGAGCCGAACTTCCCGTCCTTGTTGGAACTGGTCACATACAGGTTTACAGAAAGGGTCTCGTCCCAACCGTCCACATAGGAAACAGTGATTCTTGCTTTCGAGGTATGTTCCACAGAACTTGCAGCTGTCTCTGCCACGAAGTTCCCGAGTTCAGGAGACACGCCGGTTATCCAGTCAGTCCCTCCCGAAATATATTCTACCGTCGAAGAAAGATCGGAAAGAGGAATATTCGTGTCAATGGAGAATTCGGCAAAGCCAGGGGAAACGCCGCTTACGTTCTTGTATGGCGCGGCACACTCCAAATATGGCATCACGCCGCTCTGACGGACGTAAATGGTGTCTTTCTTGGCTCCGCCATCCAGTTCAAGTGCAAGTTTCACCATTCTGCGGAATGACGGATTTTCATTGAACGACACGTTTATCTCGCCGTCGCCTTCGAATTCCAAAGGCGTGACTTCAGACCATTCTCCAGACCCGTCGCCCAGGACATTGACAGTGACTTTACCGTTGGAATACACTTTTATGTCGGCTTTTCCGCCTTCTTTCGGGATTAGTATTTCTCCTTGTGACGGAGCGAGTTCCCGGATATCGGCATATTCGGCATCGTCAAAAACATTGCAGGACATTGCAGCGAAAAAAGCTGCTGCCATAAGTATATATCGTCTTGTATCCATATTTTACTTGTATTGGAAGGTGACATCTTCAATGTAGAGTGTGGCTGTGTGTCCGGACATTTTCGAAGGCATCTTGGCGCCTGTCGCCGTCTGAGGCTTGGTCCAGCCGGATCCGCCAGGGTTGAGCGCTGCTATAATGTCAGAGGCCGGGGTAATCCTTACTCTTACCAATGAATGGCCGAACACTGAGGACGGCAGAGTAAAGCGGTAAGGGACAAGTCCGAAGCCGAAGTCCATTCCCGTATAGCAGGTAGCGGAGGCCTGACCGTAGTAAGGTTTCACTCCTCCTGAGAGAGCAAAAGGAATAGACCTCATCTCGAAGCCGGTCTTTCCGGTTGCTGCATTGACACAGTTAAGAGCCGTGCTCCAGGTAGTGCCGCCGTCATCGGAAGTATAGACCTCAACTTTCCAGTAAACCGGATAAGAGGTATTGTTGGTCCATGAGCAGAAAGCTTCACTCGCATTATGGCGGCCTGAAGCGATGCTGAATTCCATGGCTGCCGCGCTGCCGGACATTCCCTTAGTGGAGAATTCCCACACGAGACCGTTGGTCTTGCCGTTCCATGCATTTCCGTTCCACTGGAACCACGCATGGGCGGAACCGTAGATGGCGAGCACAGTATAGCTGGAAGCACTGTAGAAAGGAGGGTCTGCCGCAGCTGCATATCCGGACTTGTATGATGTTACGTCAGTTCCGCGGTATCCGTGTATGATGGATATCGGATACTGGTTGTCGCCGATTGCGCCTGCCGGAGTGCGGTTCTCGCTGTAGAACACCGGTGTTCCGGCTTCAGGATCGGATGATGTCGCAATCATCTTGTTCTGAACCAGTTGGGTATCAGCATTCTTTCCCGGAACATAGGCTCCGCCAACCCACTTGTAGCGTCCGACGCTCACATGCTTTGCAGTAAGTTTCCACTGTGCGAGTGTCTTCCACGAAGAGTTTTCCGCCTCTGCTATGGCGATGTCGTCCCTGTCAAACGGACGGATTGAATACTCTCCCACATTGCCGCCCCAGCGAGGCATTTCCTGATGGACAATGATTCCGCTTACCGGACCGACACCCTTTGGGACACCGCTTCCGTTGCGTCTCCATTCGCACCCTACATTGACCAGCATATAGATACCGTCTCCTGCGGCATCGTACAGAAGGTTTGCCGCACCGTCCATAGCCCGCCTGTTCTGCGCTGAAGACACATTGGCATTGTATGTCTTTCCATTCCACCAAGCGGAAGGAGTGTATGGATTCACGATGGCGTTATGCTCGCGGATATTGGAGAATGAGCCGTCCTTGACGAAGAATTCCATGTCCGTAAGCGTAGTATGTGTATATACGTCTTCAGGTGTCAATGTAGCGATGGTGCGGTTCTTCACAGGAAGCGCATTGCCGGATGAAACCACATTGATTCTGTCGAAGTGCGCAAGTGTGTAACGCAGAGGTGATTCCTCCTTGTAAACCTTTACTCCGCCGAGGAATATCCTGACTCTGTCACCTCTTGAAAGAGTATTGAGTGAAGGCTCGGCGAACTTGAGGCGGAAGCCGAGGCTGCCGTCCAGAGACTCGATATAAGAGGTCCTGTCATTCTCGGTTGTGTACATATTGTTCGCATTGGAACCGTCGCGGGATGCTGAAAGGCCGTCCACAGTGACACCATAGTTGATATTCTGGTCCATATTCGGATTTCCTGCTCCGCCGATCACTATGCCTTCTATGTAGTCTTCATAATCTTCTCCGTCAAGCCAGGTTCCGCCTGAGGCCATGGTTTCCCTAACGTTTGCGAATGTGACTTCTCTCGGCTGTACCTTCATCTTCTGTTCGAGGTCAGTGGAGGCGCTCGTGATTATGGACGCAGCATCAGTATAAGTGAGCGAAACGGTGGCATGACGTCTTTCAGTCCCTTCATTCGGGGATACCGTAACATATATGGCGGACTCGTCGAAGCGACCGTCTGAAACGAAGTCGCCTCCTTCTATCTTGAGTTCGGCGTTCTTGAGTTCGGCACCAAGATTGGTCTCTATGGCCAGACGGCGTTCTCCGCCTTCGATGGAGACAATCTCCTTTTCCGGGAGACGAAGATAAACCGCATCTCCTGACTGTGATACGGTGATGCTGTCCTTATAGACTTCACCTGTGCCGTCTTCCACTGAAAGGAAAATCTTGGCACTTCTTGTTTTCCCGCTGTCGTTTGCGGAAACACGGAAACTGACCTTTCTCCTTACGCCGCCAGGGATTTCCGAATCTTCCGGAAGAGCCTCCGATTCAGAGCCGAGGGCAATGTCACCAATCCATCCTGATCCGCTGTCAGCATAGACGACAGACGGAGCGACGCCCTGGAAATATTTCTCCGGGATATTGGTATCGACAGACGCCTCAACATTGTAAGTTCCTGAAGGATAATCTATTGATTCCTCCTCAAACACTATTTGCGGGAGTTTGATTCCGGGATTCTGGATTACAGTAATAGTCTTCTCGCCGGAGGCTGAAGTGATCTTCACGACTGCCTGGCGGCTAAGAGCGTCATTCTCTGAAAACAGAAGATGGATAGTGGTCACATCCGAGCCTGAAGTGCAGTCGAGTTCAGCCCAGTCCTGTCCGGAAACCAGTTCGGCATTCCAAGGTGATGTACAATAAACTGTTATAGGCAGTTTGGTCACCGTGTTGCTGACTTTGTAAAGGTCCGAGTCAATAGCGAGCTCCCAACTCTCCTTATACAGCTGATTGCAGCCGCAGGCGGCAAATATTGCAATGAATATGTATAAAATCTTTTTCATGTCATATCTATTCTTAAGGTCCTACATCCCTTCTGCGACGTATTCGTCATTGGTAAGTATTCCTCCCGACAGGGCACATTGCGTGTCAGGGATAGGATAGAACCTGTGGCAAGGCTTGATTCTCTCACGCAGAGCCGGATTCTGAGTATTTGCAAGAGTCTGTTCATACCAGATTCCCCAGCGCACGAGGTCGAATTTCCTCTGGAACTCGCCTCCGAGCTCACGCGCTCTCTCTGCGCGTATGACTGTGGTCAATGACTCGAATCCGGTGAAGTTGTCAATAGGATCCACGCCAGCCCTTTTCCTGACAATGTTGAGATACTGCATGGCTCCGTCAGCGTCCTCCAGGTTACAGCAGCATTCCGCAAGCATAAGGACGGCATCCGCATAACGGAAAACCTTGTAGTTGTTCGAATCCTGTGCGAGTGTCATGCCCGGGCACCAGAACTTGGGACCTGCCCAACCGATTCCATAACGTCTGGCATAGGTGAATGTGCTTCCGGTCTCGAGGTTGCCGAGTCCCAACGTAAGAAGCACTCTGCGGTCTATTTTCTTGCCGCGGATTTCGCCTTTTGCAATCGCGTCCAAGTCGAGCCTTGTATAATAACGTCCATCAACATTGTCATACTCGTCATCATAGGTGAGAGGTATCGGATCGAACAATGAGTTCTGATAATTCGCGTTTTCCGTCTTGGTACCGCCCTGAGCCGGACGGAAGATGCCATAGGTGTTGGTGGCTACCAGCGCCGACCATGAGGTCTGGTCTTCACCCATGAACGGAAGGTTCACTCCGTCAAAGAGATACTCTCCGGTTTCCTTGTTTATGCCATGCTGCGGTGTCATGATGGCCGCCACGTTCCCGGCAAACTGCACATCTGTACGGCTCCAGTCATGTTGAATCTCGAAAATGCTTTCAGGCGTGTTCTTGTAACGCCACATAGTCTGCTCCAAAGGATAATTTTCCTCCGTGAGTTCACCGTATATGTCTTTCAATGCCATAAGCGGCTCCATTGCAAGCGCCCAATCCTCGTTCCACATGGCGAACTTGCTCATGAGCATAAGCGCAAGGGCATATCCCGCACGATAATGAGGAACCTCAGATGTCCTGACCTTGAGGCCGTTCTCCTCGGTGAAATAAGGAAGAGCATTGTCCTTAAGGTCATAGTAGAGGTCTTCGCGGATATCCCGCGCATCTGTGCGTGGAAGTTTGCGGATTTCCTGCAATGTCTTGTCATCGGCGACCATATTCTTGTAGAACGGTACACCGTTGAACGTGCAGGTAAGCACGTAGTAGTACATTGCACGGAGCACTCTGGCTTCCGCCACCAACGGCATCTTTTCCTTTTCGTCAAGTTCCGATGCGAGAATGCCTTCGATGCACTCATTGGCTCTCATCACACCGAGATATCCCTGACGCCATACAGTCGCTCCGAACTGCGGCTTGGCAGGAGTGACGTCCAGACAGGCGTCCACAGAGGTGGAACGGGAATACCAGATGTCACTGCAGGCCTCTGTCATGAGCATGAAGTTGGCTTGATAGATGGCGGTAAGAGGGGTATATACACCATACAGCGCTGATTCGCACTGGGTTACATTTCCATAGTAATGGTCCCTGTTGACAAAGGAAGAAGGAACTTCCTTGAGGGAACAAGATACGGCTGCAAAAAGCGCTGCCAATATTGCGATATAAGTCTTTTTCATGGCTTTTCCTGTTTAATAACGTACCTGAATGCTGAAAACTGCCATCCTTGACTGCGGATATGCGCCCATGTCCACGCGTCGCAGGGTGCTGTCGCCGCTGTTGGTGGAAACGTCAGGATCAAATCCGTTGTAGTCAGCAATGAGGAAGAGGTTCTGTCCTGACAGGCCGAAAGTCACGTCCCTGAGGAACTTGCTCTTCTTGCTCAAATCCCAGCGGTATGTGATATTGACATTCTTGAGCCTGATGCAGGAAGCATCGTGAACCTGGAAACTGGAAGGAGACATCCTCATCTCCGTTCCGGCACGCGGAATGTCGGACTCTGGATTCCTCACAGGATGCCAGCTGTCCAGCATATAGCGGTACTGGTTGGCCGAATAGGTTCCTGACATTGACAATTCAGCGTAGTTATAGAGTTTTCCGCCGAGCGAATAGGTAAGATACGCACCGATGCTCCAGTTTCCGATAGTGAAGGTATTCTGGAAACCGCCATACAGTATCGGATCCGAATTGCCGAGATAAATCAGGTCGGCATCAGACATGATTCCGTCATGGTTCTGGTCCACATATCTCGGATAACCGAGAATGGAAGTGGCATTGTTCGTGGTGGTGTTCGATATATAGCTGCGGGTGAACTTATTGCGTTCAAACTCATCTACATTGTGCCATACTCCGGCATACTGGAAGCCCCAGAGGGAGTTGAGCGGATAGCCCTTCTTGTAGCCGTACATCATGAAAGAGTTGTTGCCCGGGCTCATCAGAGACGCCACATAGTCTTCCTGACCAATGTCGTTCACCATCTGCCTGTTGTGCGAAATGGTAAGCTGAGACTCCCAGCCGAACTTCTTCTTTTCAATAATCCTACCGTTCAGGGTAAGTTCGACACCTGTATTGGAAGTCTTTCCCAGGTTGGTGAGACGTGAAGTATAGCCGGTCGTCTGTATGGTCTGGAGATTCAGGAGCAGATCACTTGTCAATGAATGGTAACCTTCCAGGGCCACGTTTAGCCTGCCCTTGAACAGGGATGCTTCCAATGCCACGTTGTAAAGGTTCGTCTTCTCCCAAGTAAGGTCCGGGTTGGCCACTCTTGACGGCACCATGCCGGTTGCGACCTTGCCGTCAGTAAGCCAGGCCTTATTGACAATGGAGTATGCGTCCAGTGAGCGGTAATAGGAAATGGCATCGTTACCGGTGCGGCCTGCACTCACCCTGAGAGACAAGTCGTCAACCCATCTTACTCCCTTCATGAAGTTCTCTTTCTTGATGGCCCACTTGAGGGCAGCGGACGGGAAGAAACCCCATTTGTTGTTGGCAGCAAAGTTGGAAGATGCGTCGAAACGGCCAGTCATTGTAAGGTAATATTTCTGTCGGTAGTTGTAGTTCACTCTCGCAAAAACAGATTCCTTCACCACATGTTCATTGGTGGTGTACGGAGTGAGATTCTCCTTATTGGTGACTCCCTGAAGATTGTTCCACTTGAGTTCGTCAGTAAGGAGGCCTTCCGCCTTGAGAGAAAAATAGTTCATATCATTGGCCGAAGCCGAGAAACCGAGCAGTGCATCGAAGGCATGTCCACGGCCCTTGCGTGCATACATGGCAGTATTTTCCGTACTCCATTTGCGGGCATCACCCTCGTAGCGGTATCCGTCAGCGCCCTCGCCTTCTATCCTGTTTGGAAGATAGCTCGGCCAGAACTGATAGTCATGTCTCTGATATACCATCAGGGAATTCTGACTCTTGATGGTAAGGCCTTTCACCGGACGCAGTGTCACCTCTACCACGTCATTCTTGGTGATCATCTCCCTCTCGTTGGACACCATGTTGATGTTCGCGATAGGAGTATTGATGGCATTGCCGTTCTCATACAGAGGATTGTACCTGTCATTCGGACCAATGATAGGAGACAGGTAGATGGCACCGTCCCAGAAGGCGGTTCCGCCGATATTGGCCTTGTTCAAGTCCCTGTCCTGGAAAGAGTAGGACATTTTCAGGGCTACATTGAGCCACTTGGCGAAGTCGTAACTGATATTGAAACGGCCTGTCATCTTGCGGATTCCGCTGGCTTTGATGATACCCTTGGTATCGTTCCATGAAACGGAGCCGAAATATGAAAGCTTGTCCGTCACCTTGCCGCTTGCAGAGAGGCTGTAATTCTGGTAAGGGGCGATTCTGGTTATCTCCTTGATCCAGTTGGTGTCATTGGTATAATCTGCCGGATCGAAAACCGGAGCTTTATTCGGGCCGTACATGAAATAATAACGGTCATTCATATAACGTATGAACTCATCCTTGTTCATCACGTCCAAAGTCTTGGCTATCTGTGATACACCGAACTCCGCCTTGGCGACAATGCTCGGACGGGAGGTGACACCTCTGCGGGTAGTGATGAGGACTACGCCGTTGGCACCCCTGGAACCATAAATGGCAGTAGAGGAGGCATCCTTCATGATGGATATGGACTCCACATCGGCAGGGTTCACATCTCCGATATCATGAACTGCGTCAATCACGCCGTCCACGATTATGAGCGGCTCATTGGAAGCGTTGATGGAACGGGTTCCCCTGATTCGGATGGAAGTATTGGCCCCCGGCGCACCGCTGGTGGACATGATGTCCACACCGGCAAGACGTCCTTGAAGAGCCTGGTCGAGTGATGTATTAGGCGCCTGGGCAATATCTGACATCTTCACGGTGGACACGGAACCGGTCAGGTCGCTCTTGCGGGCAGTGCCGTATCCGATGACCACCAGTTCATTGAGTTCATTGCTCATATCAGGTGCAAGGTCCACATTGATGGTAGTCCGCCCGCTGATAAGTATTTCCTGCGTGGTGTATCCCAAGAAAGAGAACTTGAGAATATGCTGCATGTCCGAAACGGTAATCTCGTAACGTCCGTTGGAAGAAGTCATTGTTCCGGTTTTTCCGTCATCGGTAACGACTCCTGCTCCCGGAAGAGGATCTCCGTTTTCATCCCGGACAAAACCGGAAATCTTCAGTTTGCGGGCAGTCTGGCCATCCTTGCCTGTTCCTGTAAGAGAAATGGCAATGACATTGCCCTTGAGTTCTGCCGACAGCGGGGCCTTGAAAATCTTTGAGAGTGCCTCAGAAAGCGGAGTTTTGTTCAGCGAGGCTGTAACTGTATAAGATTCGAGGTCAATCTTGTCGCTCGAAATCACTGAACAGCCTGTCTGCTCCTTCAGCTTGGCAATCACGTCAGGGAGTGGAGTCCCGTCAAAAGAGGCTGTCACCATCTGCGCCCCAAGCGGGAGCGACAGCAACAGCGCCGACAACAGGGATACCCCAAATTTGATCAGTCGCTTCATTTGCAATCAGTTTAAATGTTATTTTTCTTTAATGGATATTATGTTTCCGTCGATTTTCCATGAAATAGGAGTGATGGTGGCTACCGCCTGAAGGACGTTTTCGATAGGTTCTCTTGTATTCAGGCTGATACGGAATGATGAATCCGCATATTTTACAGGACTGTACCTGATGTCCATGTCATATATGGAGGAAAGTCTCACAAGAAGTCTTTCCAGTGATATCCTGTCATAATTCAGATGTCCGTTCATCCAGCTCAGATACTGGTTCACGTTCTCGCTCCACGTGGAGACGTTTCCGGTGACAGTCCCATAGGAAAGGACCTCACCCGGCCGCATGGTAAGGGACATGCTGCTGTTTGAGAACTCTACCTTGCCTTCTACGAGCACGGTCTTTATCTCCGGGTCCGAGTGGTAGGCTGAGACATTGAACTTGGTACCTTTGGCAGTAACCGTACTCTCTCCCACATGCACGCTGAAAGGATGTTCCGGATCTGCAGTTACCACAAAATAAGCCTCTCCCGAGAGCTTCAGTTCCCTCTTGGACACGAAATTGTCCGCATAAGATATTGTGGATGAGGAATTGAGACGCACTGTACTGCCGTCAGGAAGCGTTTCAGTACGGATTTCTCCCCGGGCTGTGCAGAGTCTGATGATATCCGGTGAAGGAGCGGCTTCCTTGTCGTTTCCGGAAATGAGGAACAACAAAAGGAAACAAGCGGCAACACAGGCTGCAGCGACGCTTCCCCATAATATGCGTCCCTTATTGATCCGGCGTCTTACTGCTCTGAAAGAGCGGACTCTATCAGCAGAAGGGTTGTAGAACTGGGAACGGAGGTCGTCGAGTGCCTCCATTTCCTCTTTAAGTGCAGGATTGTTTGTCAGGGCTTCGTATAGAGTCTTTTCCTCCTCGATGGTTGTCTCTCCCTCAAGGAATCTCATATACAGCCTTTGCATTGATTTGTCCATATCAGTACAGTGTTACTATGCAGACGTCCGCAGACGCACTCCATAGTATATAACGCAGACCACCTGATATGGTACACTTCCGAAATGTGTTTTTTTAGAATAAGCCTATGAAAAAGAGCAGGCCAATGAGCATAATGGCGGCTCTCAGTATCTTGAGGGCTTTTGAAATCTGATTCTTGACAGCCTGCTCCGTAATGCCCAACCTGAAAGCTATCTCCTTGTTTTTCAGGCCGTCAATGCGGCTCATGACAAAGATTTCCCGGCAGCGGTCCGGAAGTGATGAAAGCGCGATTTCCACCTCCTTTACCAGTTCATCATAAATGAGGGCATCCCCACTGCCGTTGAGCATGATCGAAGAGTAAAGTTTTTCGCTTTCGGTTATGTCGGAGAAATCCGTAGTAATGACATTGCCCTTGGAAAGACGTCTTCTGAGGGTATCTTTACAGGAATTCCTAAGCACTGTAAAAAGGAGCGGAGCGAAGTTTTTCTCGTCCTTTCCGCGATATTTGCTGTATAACTTGACGAAAGAATCCTGCACGACATCCTCTGCCGCCGCAGCATCCCCGAGGATGTGCGCAGCAAAATTCTCCATCCGCTGGCTGTATCGGTAGAATAAGGATTCCAACAGGTCTTCGTCCAGTGTCATAACGCAAAAATCATCTATGCGCCGCAAATATAGCGACTTTCCGATAATAACCTGTATTATCTTGTCTGAAAAAAAACAGACGAAGCCGGACATCTGAAGTTGTTTTTCGACGAGATTCCTGACACTAAGGAGCAGAATGACGACTTCAAAGCTCATTTATGCTACTTGCAGGAACTCCAGCAATTCAAGAAAGCGAACATCAAGATACAGCACGATGACATTTCAGAAATAGATTCACACAAACAAAGAAAGGACCCACCAACACTACTGACCGCTCAAGTAGGAACTTAAGACTTCATGTTGCATAGATCCGTTCTCTTACGCGAAAGTATACATTTTTTCTAAAATACAAAATTAACACGCGAACGGACGAACAAGGCATAGAACCATTTTCGTAGCCTCACGAAAATGGTCTAAACATAACTGAAAGCCCCTTTTACCAAATGAGCAATAATAGCGAAATCACATCCGCATAGTAAAGAGCGGTATGATGGCGTTTGTTTTGTTTCGCTGAGTCAGTGAAATTTTGTAGATTTGCAATTGACATTAATCGTTCCTAACGATTAGTCATTCATAATTGATAAAGATAATGTGTATTGTATCAGAATATATTCGGACAGATAGCTTCTTCCCACTTTTTGTACAGGGGGATTCCTTGGAAGTTCTGCGCCGTTTCTCTGACAATTCGGTTGATTGTTGCATCACAAGTCCTCCTTATTGGCAGAAACGGCAATATGAGAATGGAGGAATAGGATTGGAAGATTCTCCACAAGAGTACATTGATAACCTCCTCTGTATTGTAAAGGAAGTTAAGCGTGTGTTGAAGCCGACAGGGGCATTCTGGCTAAACATTGGTGATTCATACCAGAATAAGACTCGCTTGGGCATCCCGTGGCGTGTTGCTTTGAAAATGATAGATGATGGCTGGATTCTTCGCAATGATGTGATCTGGAATAAGCATAAAGGAGGTTTAAGCCCTAATCCAGATCGTTTCGGGTCTGTTTTTGAAGACTTTTTCTTCTTTGTCAAGAGTGACAAGTATTTCTTTGACGCAGATTCTATCCGCTCCAAACCCCGCCAGGCCTATGTAAAGAATGGTGCTGTAGTGTCGGCGACCGGAGTCAGCGGAATACGTTATAAACGGCAGATTGAACTCTCTACTAGTTTGACAGCTGAGGAGAAAAAGAATGCCATGTCTCAACTTAATCTTGTGTTAGCAAGGATTCAAAGTGGAGAAATATCTGATTTCCGTATGGTAATCAGAAACGAACAGCGTACAACTCATTCTGATTCTGTAAAGCTGTCTGGACGAGCAAAAGAGTTAAAAGATAAAGGCTTTTACTTTTTGTTCTACAATCCCAAGGGAACTATGCCCAACGATGTATGGGATATTATCCCGGAGGATAGCCAGCACCGTAAGATGCATTTTGCACCATATCCTGAGGAACTCTGCGTCATACCCATTAAATCCACTTGTCCAAAAGACGGTGTCGTATTAGATCCATTTAGCGGAACCGGAACAACAATGAAGGTCGCATACGATCTTGGCAGGAAGTCAATAGGTATTGACCTATCGAACGAATATATCAAATTAGCTGAACAAAGAATATGTCAAGAGTCAGGGAGCTATTTACTTTTTCAGTAGAACGCGACGATATCAAGTGGAAAGGGCTGATAAGAAATCAGCAATGCCGTTTCTCTGGGAAGCGCTGCTTCAAAGTACGGAAAAGTCAGGCTAACGTTTCCATTGGTACGTGTACAGTACAATATGGAGCAGATAATAAAGATGTTATTATCTGCCCGAATCGTTTGCTCGAACGAAAACAGATTTTTACAGATTGTCTTCATTTACTGACTTCTCATCAACCAGGAAATGAGCTCCATCTTGTCCCAGAAGTCTCGATTCCTGGCGGAAGCGTTGATTTCTTTTTGGTCTCTACAGACGCCAACCGCAAGGTAAAGGACTTTGTGGGCATAGAACTACAGACCATGGACACGACTGGAACCGTTTGGCCCGAACGCGAGTTGGCCCTTCAGGAATTAGGTCTAAAAAAGGGCGTTGAGGAACCAGACAAGAGTTTTGGCATGAATTGGAAAATGACGGCCAAGACGATACTGGTCCAGCTTCACCATAAAATTGACACCTTTGAGAGCATCAGTAAGCATCTGGTCCTTGTGGTCCAAGATTACTTGCTCGATTACATGAAAAAGGAGTTCGCTTTCAGAAACGTGAATTCACAGGCTCTTTTAGGAGACTCCATGCATTTTCACTCCTATAGCTTAAAGAAAGAAGGACAGGACTATAAGTTGGTGCTAGAGAGCCGATGCAGCACGGATAGTGCCGGTATTTCAAATCTTCTCGGGATGAATGCCGACGCGAACATAGGATTTGAAGAAATCGCCAAGATTCTTGAATCCAAGATTTCTGATGCAACGGTGTTCAGCATTGCTTAAAACCATAGTAAGCTTCCCAAAATCACGTTTTTAATCCTGTCGATTTCGGCAGGATTATTAGGATAATCAGGCTTCGTTCCCCTTGCGTTTCTCCCTAATTTTGTGTTAATTAGAGGTATAAACCTAAACAAAAAGCCAGCTACGAAAATCCTCATCGACAACGGCCACAGCCGCGAAATTCCCGGCAAGCGGAGCCCCGACGCCGCCCTCCTCGTTTCCGAACAGGAAGACATCACGCTCGCGGTGCGCTGCCGCCGTGTCAACGAACTAACTCTGCCGGAGACTCGGCTCGGGCAACATCATCCTCATCTCCATCCACGCCGACGCCGCCGGCAGGGGCGACCGTTGGTACGATGCCACCGGCTGGTGCGCCTACACCACCCGTGGAGACACCCGTGTCGATGGAATCATCAGATATCTCGCGGCTTAGATGCTGAAAAAAAATGAGGAGGCTGACCCAAAAGGTCAGTTTCTTTTTTTTATAAGGATAGGATCTGAATGTGATGATAGGTATTGCAGAGGACACCATTCGCATTATTCGCTCCAGATCATCCAAACGTTTCCTGCGTGCTGTTCGATGACCACTTG
>ERZ780106.530-NODE-530-length-14859-cov-2.494934_pt1 | contig 14859 bp, 12 predicted proteins | sample MGYA00511572_ERZ780106 | MGnify/ENA primary metagenome ERZ780106 (study PRJEB29588, sample SAMEA2161876) | human gut metagenome | biome: human gut; feature: human-associated habitat; material: faeces | place: Denmark | collected 2008/2010 ...
GTCAGAAGCCGCCATAGACGCTTCGGGTGTTCTTATTTCGGTTGAAACATCTTCTCCGTTTAAGAAAACGTGCTGAACGTCGCCGACAAATTTTAATTCGACAACTATATCCTTAAGAGCCTTTTCAATATTTTCAGAATCCTTTGTGCCAATGCCGTTTCTTAACGCATAAACACCGACTGCACGGTAAAGAGCACCTGTATCGACATAGATAAAGCCGAGCTCCTTTGCCGCCGCACGTGAAATTGTACTTTTTCCTGCTCCCGCAGGACCGTCAACAGCAACATTAACAACCATAGTATCTTCCTTTCTTATACGCTTTTTCCGGCAACGTGTCCGGTTGAAAACGCAATCTGCAAATTAAAGCCGCCCGTGTAAGCGTCAACGTCAATGACCTCGCCTGCAAAGTAAAGATTTTTGCAAAGCTTTGACTCCATAGTCTTTGGATTTATCTCCTTGCAATCAACTCCGCCCGAAGTAACAATCGCTTCATCTATTGAGCGGAAATTGAGAACGGTAAGCTTCATATTTTTTATTGTTTTAACAAGGCTTTGACGCATTTCCTTTGTAACCTGATTACATTTTGTAGACGGTCTTATCCTTGAAAGTCTGATAACGGGATTTATAATGGCTCTCGGCAAGAGCATACCGAGTGAATTTGAAATTGCCTTGTTACAGTTATCGAGCAAATCCCTCTGCATTCTCTCATCAAGCTTTTGCTCATCCAAAGCAGGCTTCATATCAATATATATTTCATATCTTCCGCTTTCCATATTTCTCATATGGGCACTTGCCGAAAGAATCATAGGTCCCGAAACGCCGAAGTGCGTAAACAGCATTTCTCCGAAATCGGAATAAATCTGCTTTTGAGTTTTAGTGTCAATTACTCTAATTGCACAGTTACGAAGCGAAAGTCCCATAGCCTCGCTGCAATATCCCTCACGGCAGGTCAACGCAACCAACGACGGTTTAATATCAACAATATTGTGTCCGACGCTTTTTGCAAGCGTATAGCCGTCGCCCGTCGAGCCCGTCCTCGGATAAGACTTACCGCCTGTTGCAATTATTATTTTATCGGCGTAGTATTTTTCGCCGTCGTCTGTAACAACGCCTTTAGCTTCGCCGTTTTCCAAAATAAGCGCCGTTACTCTGCCCTGCTTACGCTTAACGCCGCTTTTCGTAATAAATTTATTAAGAGCGTCAACAATGTCAACTGCTCTGTCGCTCGCAGGAAAAACTCTGTTTCCTCTCTCAACCTTCAATTCAACACCGAGGTTTTCAAAAAAGCTGCGTGTATCGCTCGTTGAAAAGTCCGAAAAAGCTCCGAATAAAAATCTGCCGTTTTGCGGAACATTTGAAATAAGTGCCTGAATATCCGTTTCGGCATTTGTAACGTTGCATCTGCCCTTGCCTGTAATTAAAACCTTACGGGCGATTTTATCGTTTCTCTCAATTAAAATAACTTCATTCCCGTTTTCGGCAGCCGTTCCCGCAGCCATACAGCCTGCTGCACCTGCACCCACTACAATAACCTTACTCATCGCCGTCATTTTCTTCCTTTTCGTAAACCTGATATTTATCCCATACGCTTTCAAGCTCGTTGAAGTTTTTATAAGCTTCGTTTTTACGGCTCAAGGTAACGCTTGCAATCAAAGCATTTATAAGGCTAAGCGGTGCGGCAAGTGAATCGACAACCGAAGCCATATTGCTTTTTGCAACAAGAAGATGGTCTCCGAAAGGCGCAATGGGAGAATTTTCGGTGTCGGTAATTGAAATGACCGTCGCTTTCCTGTCTGAAATAAATCTCAAAGCGTTTACAGCCTGCTTCGAATATCTCGGAAAGCTGATAGCGATACAAACATCCTCTTCGCTTATTCTGAATACCTGCTCAAACATCTCCGAAGCACTCGAAGAATCAACAAGTATAACGCTGTCAAACAAAAGATTGAAATAAAATGCAAGGAAATATGCAAGCGCAGCCGATGAACGAACGCCTAAGATATAAATCTTTTTAGCGTTGTTTATAGCCTTTACGGCATTGCCAAAAGCCTCTTTAGACACCGTTTCCGCAGTCTGACGGATAAGGTTAATATCGTCGTTGAGCACGGTGCTGATTATATCGTTATTGCCGATTAAGCTTTGAGAAACCTCCATTCGCTGAACGGTGGTAAGCTTTGTTTTTATCATTTGCTGAAGCTCTTTTTGCATTTCGGGATAACCCTTAAAGCCAAGCTCACTTGCAAATCGAACAACAGTTGACTCGCTGACGCCGACTTTTTCACCGAGTGCGGCAGCAGTCATAAAAGCCGCTTTGTCATAATTCGTTATGATGAAATCGGCTATTTTTCTATGACTTTTTGAGTATTTTATGCTTTTGTCCTCAAGCCTTGACAATAAATTGTTTTTCATAAATACTGTTTTTCCCTCTTCATATGAATATCTTGAATATTATAATTGAATTTAATTGATTTTGCAAGAATTCCTGCAAATTATTTTATTTTTTGAGGCATATATCTCATTTCCGCACCGCAAGGCTCGGTTTTTGAAAGTGAAAGAGAAAAAATATCCGTAGCCTCACATTCTTTTTTGAAAACGCAATCCGCAATTTCGTTTTTCAACGCCGAAATATCCGAGTAAGAAGCTACAAACGGTAATTTTGCATTTTTAACGCATTTTCCGAGTGCTTCGGAAGCGTTTGTGTTAAAGCCCAAAAGCCTTATATACGGCGCTTTAATGCTTATAATATCTTTAGTTATCCCAAACGCAGAGGCTAACACGGCACGGCGAATTCTCGAATGTGTATATCTTTTCGTTTTAGCCGCATCAAATATTCCGTCAAGTGTTGTTTCGGTTGAAATTGCAGCCTTAACACGGTTTTCAAGTCCCTCGGACATATACGCTATGTTTTCATTTATATTTTCTTTTTTCGAACGCAATAAAGAAAGTGCTGCAAGTTCATACTTATTCTTATCAATTACTCTGCCGTCATCTGCTGCACACTTATATATTCCCCGTGTATTTTCAGGGATAAAGCGTGAAATATCGTCTTTTTCGCAAATCATTTTCCTCAAAAGCGTAGCCGAAGCAAAGATTTCGTTATTGTCAAGCGAGTTGTAGCCTGCGCCCTCTCTTTTTACGGTAACAGGCTTTATTTTATATCTGTTTTTATTTATTGCCTTGATGTATTCAACGGCAAGTATATCGTTTGGTAAAGAAATGCACGTTCCGTCAGAAAAATCCCTAACGGCCATTTCTCTTGCCGTCGGGTAGCTGACGCCCTTTTCAAGATACTGCTTTATTTTCTCGTCAAAATCGGGATCTGCGATTATATCGGCAGCTTTTTTGAGTGTGCCTATATCTCCGCACTCACTTCCGAAAGCCAAAGTATCACAACCGAAGCTTTCCAATATACGAACAGCATTTTCACAGAAAAACTCGGCGCTTGCGGTAGCGTAAATAAACGGCAATTCAAGCACAATATCAGCACCGTTTTTCAAAGCCGCCTCAACTCTTATGTCCTTAGGAAATATCGCCGGCTCCCCTCTTTGTACAAAGCTTCCGCTCATCACGCAAACAAGCGTGTCGCCGTCCTTTTTTACCGAATCGATTAAATGCTTATGACCGCAGTGGAAAGGATTAAATTCACATACAATTCCGATTATACTCATTTATTATTTTCCACTCCTTTATAAGCTTTTCTAATGAATAAGCCGCATTTGCAGGACTTGTTGACGGTAAAGAAATAATGTCAAAGCCTGTGTTCTTTTTTATATACTTATTATATAAGCTCTGTGCGGTCTTACCGTTTGCGTATATTTTTTTGATATCGGCAACCGATAATATTTCCGATAAATCATTCGGTATAACGCTTTTTATTGTGCTGTCAGCCGAGCCTGTTATTTCACAAGACTTTATGACGTCCCACACGGCGATTTTATTACTTAAAAGCATATTTTTCTTTTCCTCGACAGTTTTCGGAACGGGACAGGAATACACCGACGCCACTACCCTCCAAAATCTGTTTTGCGGATGTGCATAGTAAAAATTATTTTCTCTCGATTTAACAGACGGGAAAGAGCCGAGCACGAGCATTTCCGAGTTTTTGTCGAAAATCGGCTCAAAGGTATGAGTAAATATTTCCCCCATTCCGTCATCTCCTGTCAAAATTTGCTTTTTAACTTGAAAAATTATATTGATAAGTATATAATATTTAAGGAAAAATTTCAACCGATAACTCGGAGGAGGAAAATAATGAAAATTCTTGTTATTAACGCAGGAAGCTCATCTCTTAAATATCAGCTTATTGATATGGAGCATGAAACGCTGCTTGCGAAAGGTATTTGCGAACAAATCGGCGACGCTAACGCAACCTTTACTCATAAGGTGCCCGATTGTCCCGAAAAGACAATCAAGAGCGAGCCTCATCTTATGGCTGACCACAGCGAAGCAATTCAGCTTGTATTGAATACTCTTGTTGACGCAGAGTACGGCGTTATCAAATCGATGGACGAAATCGGTGCGGTAGGTCACAGAGTTCTCCACGGTGCTGAAAAGTTCTCTTCTTCTGTTCTTGTAACCGAAGAAATGAAAGAAACCGTTAAAGAGTGCTTCAAATTCGGTCCGCTTCACAACCCTGCAAACCTTAAAGGTATCGAGGCTTGCGAAAAGATTATGAACGTTCCGCAGGTAGCAGTTTTTGACACAGGCTTCCATCAGACAATGCCCGACTATGCATATATGTATGCTCTCCCCTATGAGCTTTACGAAAAGGACGGCATCAGAAAATACGGCTTCCACGGTACATCTCACAGATACGTTTCAGGCAGATGCATCGAGCTTCTCGGCGGCAAGGCCGAGGGTACAAAAATTGTAACCTGTCATCTTGGTAACGGCTCTTCGATTTCAGCAGTTAAAGACGGTAAGTGCTTTGATACAACAATGGGTCTTACTCCTCTTGAGGGTATCATAATGGGTACTCGTTGCGGTTCAATCGACCCTGCAATCATTCCCGTAATTATGAAGTCTCACAACCTCACACCTGATGAGGTTGACCATCTTATGAACAAAAAGAGCGGTATGCTCGGTCTTGCAGGCACAAGCGATAACCGTACAATAGAGCAGATGTCAAACAACGGCGACAAAAAGGCTCAGCTCGTTGAAAATATGCTTTGCCATCAGCTTACAAAGTACATCGGCGGTTTTGCGGCAGCTATGGGCGGCGTTGACGCTATCGTATTTACAGGCGGTATCGGAGAAAACAATCCGCATTACAGATCAAGAGTTGCTGAAAAAATCAAGTTCCTCGGAACCGAAATCGACGAAGAAAAGAACAGCATCAGAGGCGAAGAGGTTGAAATCTCCGTTCCCGGCTCAAAGGTTAAGATGTTTGTTATTCCGACTAACGAAGAGCTTGTTATTGCAAGAGATACTCTTGAAATCGTAAATAATCTTTAATAATTAAACACTAAACTCCTGTATGCCTTTGTGCTGCGGGAGTTTTTTGAAAATAAGGAAAGGAATGAACGTTATGAAAGAAAACAGAAAGCTGCTTAAAGAGGTTTTACAGGAAATTCGCCACGATATGACTGACGAAGAGGTTTTGAATTTACTTGCAGACAGTAAAATTTCCGTTAACCCGAACAAGAAAAAAGAAAAATACACTCTCGGACAGCGTGCTGCGGATGCCATAGCGAAATTTGCTGGCAGCTGGGCATTTATATTTTCTTTTGTTGCCGTGCTTGTGCTTTGGATGGTTATAAACGTAATCCTTGCGGCAAAAGCGTTCGACCCTTATCCGTTTATTTTGCTTAATTTGGTTTTGTCCTGCGTTGCGGCAATACAGGCACCGCTTATTATGATGAGCCAAAACAGGCAGGAGGAAATTGACCGCCGCCGTGCCGAAAACGATTACAAGGTAAATCTTAAAACCGAAATAATGATTGAGGACCTTTACGATAAAGTAAATGCAATTCTTGCAAAGCAAAAAGCACTTGAAAAGAAATTGGATGCCGAAAAAAGCGAAAAGAATAATAAAGACACCGAAAGCAAATGAAAAAGCCACTCAATGAGTGGCTTTTTTACTGCGCTTATCTGATTTTAATTGTTACAATTTCAAACGGCTTTAGAGTTATCGGAATTGAGTTTTCTTTTGCTGATATAACCTTTAAGTCATTTTCAAGCATATCACAAAGAGTTACAGACTCAAAGTCGAATCCCGTTTTAAGCACGGTGCTTGTACGTCTGTTAAAGCTCTCATACATTCTGACGATAATACCGTCTCCGTTTTCAGCTTTCTTAATTGTTTCGACAACAACATTTTCATCCTTTACAGAAACAAGCGAATAGCTGTCGGCGAGCTTGCCCGAATGCTTATCAATCTTTATAGCGGTCATTGGATTATTAAGCTCATAGGCTGTTTTGATTGTTCCTGCCTCACGGTAATCCCCTGCGTGCGGGTAAAGCGAATAAGAAAAATAATGCTCGCATTTATCGGCTGTCGGATCGGGATAAGTACCGCTTTTGAGCAATGTTAATGTCATAACTCCGTCGTGAATTGAATGACCGTACTTGCAATCGTTTATGAGACTGACGCCGTATCCGTACTCTGAAATATCGGAATATTTATGAGCGCAAACCTCAAAGCGTGCGCTGTCCCAGCTTGTGTTATAGTGCGTGGGTCTTTCGACAGAGCCGAATTGAATATCGTACGTCGCTTTGTCGGTATTTACGTCAACGGGGAAAGCTGTTTTCAACAGAATATGCGACTCTTTCCAGTCAATATACGTTTCAAAATCAATGCGGTCAAGGTCATCATAAAGCCATATTTTTTGCTTTAAGGTGCTGTTCAAGAATGTCTTTTCAATCTCAAGACCTGCTCTTGCACCGTCTCTTATAGGCTTTATCGACTTAACATTGTTGACTTCCCACGATTTATCGGTATAGTAATTGCTGATTTCCCAGTTGTCATAGTCTCTCGGCAAATCCTCATAAGCGGTAATAACATTACCGCGCTCATTATTTTTAAGCACTTGACGCATATTGCGCTTATCGAAAATTTCGGAAAGAGTACCGTTTTCATCAAGAGTAAGACGGAAAAATTTATTTTCAATTTTGTTGTCGGTTATTTTAACGTCGGATTTAATTTCAGGCATTGCAATAACCTTATAGCCCTTTGCGGGAATGTCGCTGACACAATATGTAACGCCGTCAATTTTAACAGCACCGTCGCCTGTAAACGAATTAGGATTGAAAACCAAAATTCCGCCGTCCGTGTTGATATTGTCGGCAATGTCGCTATATGCTTTTGAAGCGATTTCCCTGCCCGAAAGCTTTAGCTGCTCATACTGCTTTGAGGAAACCTCATATACCTCTTTAATCGAAGAGCCGGGTATAATATCGTGGAACTGATTGAGAAGTATTGTCTCCCATCCGTCATGAAGTGCTTTTTTCGGATATTCCGAGCCGTTAAGCTTTTCATTCATAACGGCAAGTGTTTCTGCCTTTTCATAAAGAAACTCGCACTTACGGTTATTTCTCTTGTTTTTCGCCTGTGAAGTATATGTGCCACGGTGATATTCAAGATACAGCTCGCCCTGCCAAACAGGAGTTTTCGGATTTTCCTCTGCTCTCTTTTTAACCCGTTCAAGCATCGAGCCTGCAAACTCCATTTTTGCAACGGGCACGCCCGAAATACCTTTTTTGAGAATATCGTAATATTCAAGGTCTTTTCTTATAGGTCCGCCGCCGCCGTCGCCAAAGCCAAAGGTAATCATAATATCATTGTTTATATTCTTTTGCTGATAACGGTCATATCCGCCTTGAAGCTGACTCGGATTGAGCTTTGCGTTATAGGTACAATTTGTCGCTGTCGGCACTCCCCTATGCTTGTCCTGTGCAGTCATAAAATAAGCAAAAATATCCGTACCGTCTATGCCCTTCCACCAAAAAGTATCATAAGGCATACGGTTCGACTCGTTCCAACCGATTTTTGAGGTTACGAATTTGTCAACACCGCTTTTCATAAGTATCTGAGGCAGTGCGGCTGAATATCCGAACACGTCGGGAAGCCACAAAACCTTTGAGTCAACGCCGAATTCCTCTTTGAAGAAACTCTTGCCGTAAAGCACCTGTCTTACAAGGCTTTCTCCCGAGGAGAGATTGCAATCGGCTTCGACCCACATTGCGCCCTCAACCTCCCAACGACCAGCCTTAATCATTTCTTTGACCTCGGCATAAAGCTCGGGACTTTCCTCTTTTAGATACTTATAAAGCTGCGCCTGACTTGACATAAATTTGTACTCGGGGTACTTTTTCATTAAGGCGAGCACAGTTGAAAACGATCGCTGTACCTTTTCCCTTGTCTGTGCAAGCGTCCAAAGCCAAGCAACGTCAATATGCGTATGACCGATACAAATTGCATTGACGTCTTCCGGTGTGCATTTTTTGAAAAACTCTTCATCAATATACTTTTGTGCCGCTTTTACGGAATTGTTAAATTCCGCACTTCCGACCACACGCATATCAAGAAGATTTACCGTATTCAAAATGTGCTTTTCTATATCGATATATGTTTTTTCATCGGGATTGAGATATTCCGTAACCTCAAACGGAACTTTAAGACTGTAATAAAGCTTTCTTGCTTCCTCGTTGTAAACTACAAGCCTTGCATCGAGGTCAAGCCAACCGTCGCCGTTCATACCAGTGTACGCATATATGTAAAGCTCATAGCTTTCTTCTGCGTTATCAAGAAAAATCTCCCTATGATTCATATCAAGCCCTTGAACAAGAGCACCGTTAAGGTAAACTATAAACTGCGGATTTATGGCGTCCCAACTTTGATTATAGGCGTCGGTTGAGATTACAAGCTCAACGTTTTTGCCTCTATATTGCTCGGGAATGATAAGTTTTTTATAAAACCAAGCGTGCTCATCCTGCTTGCCTCCCCAACGACCGATTTTATCGTATTCGACAAAGCTGCCGTCAATTTCAGGCAAGGTATTATCGGACTTGTATCCGCATTTTTTATAAAGGAAGCCGTCAACACGCTCCTGTGAAACTGTCATAAATTTTTGAAACGTGTCAAAAAACACTTTCATTCTGTCTTCGTAAAAATCAGTCATAGGCTTTATCTCCATCCTTAAATATATCGGAAATTAAATAGAAAGAACCGCACACCAAAACAAACTGCGAATTTTCTACCGCTTTATGATAAGCGATTTTCGGGTTAATTTCAATACTTATTTTATCAATATATTTTTTTGAGTATTCGGAGAGCCTTTCGGGAGACTCCGAGCGTGGGTTATCGGGCTTCGTAAATATAACACGCTTGCAATAGGGCAATACGTTTGAAAGATATTTTTCGCAATCCTTATCCGCCATCATTCCGATTACAGCGGTTATTTCCTTATCTGAATACTCACTCTTCAAAACGCTTGACAACGCCCTTGAGCACTCCTCATTATGTCCGCCGTCAATCAAAACATTATCGCCTATTTGTTCCATTCTGCCGTGCATAACCGTATGCTTTAACGAATACACAATATCCTCGTATTCAACTTTTTCGATTTTATTAAGAGCCTCGATAACGCCGATTGCATTTTCAACCTGATGCCGTCCGTCAAGCGAAACAAAACATCTCTTATTTTTGTAAATAAAATCCGTACCGTTTTTACCTTCTGAAAGTATTTCAACATTATCAAAATCGGCAACGGTTAAATTCGCATTTTTCTCTTTTACCGTCTTTTCTATGACCTTTAACGCCTCGTTGTCTTGAAGAGAGGTTGTTACAACGGATGTTCCGTCTTTTATAATTCCGCACTTTTCAAAAGCAATTTTTTCGATAGTGTCGCCCAAAATATTCGTATGATCCTTTGAAATTGAGGTTATTACCGCCACCTCTGGCTTTTTAATTACGTTTGTTGCGTCAAACCGTCCGCCCAAGCCTACTTCCATAACCGCATAATCGCATTTTTGCTCGCTGAAATATAGCAGTGCAACAGCTGTTATAGCTTCGAATTCCGTTATAACAAGCCCGTTTTCGGAAAGCTCGTCAATAATCGGCTTCACTCTTGAAACAACACGTGCTAGCTCTTGCTTTGGAATATTTTTGTCGTTTATTCTTATTCTTTCGCAAAAATCAAAAACATAAGGCGAAGTGAAAAGTCCCGTTTTATAATTTGCGCTTATCAAAGCGTTTGAAATCATCGTCGAGGTTGAGCCTTTTCCGTTCGTTCCCGCAATATGTATAAATTTCAAATTATCCTGTGGATTTTCAAGCTTTTCGAGCAATATATTTAATCTTTCAAGTCCCGGTTTAATACCGAAAACCAAAAGCGAATGGACATAATCCACCGCCTGCTCATATGTCATAAAATCATCTCCAAAAGAAGTATAACACAACAATTTAAAATATTAAAGATTTTTATTTACAATCTCTTTTTCCGGGTGTAAACTGAAATAAAATAACAAACGGAGGGTTGTGCAATGACAGAAAGAAAATTAACAGGTAAGCGTAAGCTCGGCTATTGCTCGGGTGTAATTACGGAATCCTTGCTCTATAATATGTTCTGTACGTATTATCTTGTATTCCTAACTGACATTATTCATATGAAGCCCGTATTAGCAGGTACGGTAAGCTTTATTTCGATTTGCTGGGACGCAATAACAGACCCGATTATCGGCGCATATGCTGACCAAAACGGCGCAGACAAAAGAAAATATATGGCAAAATCGCTGTTCCCGTTAGTTTTACTGTTTATTGCCGCTTTCTTTAACATAGGTACTGATAACAGCGTTATTCAATTTATTTATTATACTGCAATCGCCATGCTTTTTTGGCTTGCTTATACAATATATACAATTCCGTATTATGCAATCGTTGCGGAAATCACGCAGGATTATGACGAGCGAACGGAAATCAGAAGTACAAGCTCACTTATCAATACTGCGGCAATATTTCTCGGAAATGCCTTGCCCGCCGTCGTACCGTCGCTTTTCGCAGGTGTTGTAATTTCAGGAAAGCATATCGGCGAGTCGCTCGGTTGGGAAATAACAGCGATTATAATGTGCGTGCTTTCGCTTATGTTCGGTATCTTTACCGTAAAATCACTCAGGGGAGTTAAGCTCATTAAGGCGGAATCTGAAAATGTTACGGGCGAAAGAAAGAAAATCAAAGCAATATTTGCAGAAATGCTTGAAGTGCTTAAAATTAAGCCTTTTAAGTGGTTTGCAATGTTTATCGTTTTCTTCCTTATTGCCTCATCAATGATACAATCGTCATTTGAATATATGATTAAGGATTGCGTCGGTGCAGACCCCGAAATATATATGGTTGTGGTTATTGTCGAATTGGTTGTGGTAATGGCTGCGTTTATTCCGATTGTAACAAAGGTTGCAGAGAAAAAAGACAGAAGATTTTCAAGCCTTGTATTTATGTCAATAATGTGCGTCGGTCTTATCGGCTGTAAGATAGCAGGTGTTAAGTCCATTGCGGTTGTGCTGATAATCACGTTCTTTATGGCTGTCGGAATGGCTAATTTCTGGACTGTATTTTACTCAATCGCCTATGACCTTGTCGAGGTTGACGAATTCGCATACGGCTCACGCCGAGAAAGCGTAATAACAGCCTTACCGCAATTTTTCCAAAAATTCGGCTCGGCAATCGGTGTTTGGACGGTAGGCTTTGTGCTCCAGCTTTCAGGTTACAACAAGGCAAACTCCGTTCAACCTGCAACCGTTGCAAAGGGAATTGAAAACAACGTAACGATTTTGCCTGCGTCATTTCTTGTGCTTTCGATAATCGGCGTTTATCTCTACCCTGTCACAAAAGAAAAATTCTCAAAGCTTAAAGATGAGCTTGAAAAGAAAAAAGCCGGTCAAGAATACTCAACCGACGGCCTTGAAAAATTGGTGTAAACGAACATATAAAAACAAGCTTCCTTTTGGAAGCTTGTTTTTATATCATTTGATGTAGATTAAAGAATACCTTTTTTGCTCATATTTTCAAGCATTTGAGCCATTTCAGCTCTGCCTGCATTACCTGTCGGATTAAGGTATTCGGCACCGCCTACAATTCCGTTTTCAACTGCCCAGGCAAAAGATGTTTTTGCCCACGGGCTTGTATTTCCGCCATCAGGATAGCGAGCAAGGATTGTATCAACATTACCGGACACCTCACCATCCAAATATCTGCAAAAGATTATGCAAATCTGCTCTCTCGAAATAGGTGTACCAACGCCGAAATAATCACTTGAATAGCCGTTTACAATGCCCTCGGCTCTTGCCCAAGCAACTGCAGCCGAATAATAAGCATTTTTCTGAACATCGGAAAAGCCGCTGTCCTTACCTTCATATGCAGAGAGGTCAGCACCGGCAATTCTTGCAAGAATTACAACAAAATCCTGTCTCTGAATATTGTTTACAGGTCCGAAGCTTCCGTCCGAATAACCCGTAATATAACCTTTTTGTGCAACTGATTTAACAGCCGGATAATACCAAGCATCATATGAGGCATCAGGGAAAATCGTTTTGTGGTGCAACGCAAACGATGACGATAAATCTTCATTATTCGGACCTAAAACCTTATCGCTGAAGAATTCCAAAATCAAATCTGTCGGAACAGCCGATAAAACCTTAAATTTAACGGTAAAAATCACATCGTTTTCAAAATTGGTATCTCCGCCGCTTGCCCAAGTAAAGTTGACCATGCCCGGATTAGAGTAATCAACAGTATTGATCGAGCTTGCGCTCAATACCTGATAGACATCCGCATCATATTTAAGTCTTATACCGAGTCCTGAAATTTTGCTTGCGTTTATAACAACCTCCGCAGTTGCTATTTCGCCAACCTTGTAGCTTGATTTATCCATTACAACAGATATTGAATTATCCGCCGCAAATGAGTTCAAGCCCATAGCAAACAAAGATGTAAACACCATCAATGCAGCCAAAAACAAAGATAAAGTCTTTTTCATCACAACATCTCCTAAGTAAATATGTTGTAATTATATCATTTATCCGCATTGACTGCAAGAGAAAATATAAGTGAAAATAATGTTTACATTTTTGTTAATGCTCCTTAAAGCTCATCTCCTTTTTGCTTCACAAAATATGGACTATGCAGGTTCAAGTACTGCTGAAAATTTAATTGGTTTATTAAAGCAAATTATCAAATGTAAAAACCAACAAATTATTACAAATAAAATTGTATATAAATTCTCTTGAACGAGATTATATGGATATGATAATATAAATATACTTAAATTATATATACTGATTTAGTTTCATCACGTCCTGCTCAGTTAAATAAAACAAAGAAGATTACGAAAGATATTCTTAGTGAAATTAAGAATAATTTTATTGAGGTGTGTAAAAGTGAATAAAGCTTTAAAAGAATATTTAATTACCGTTTTTTTTACATTTATAGCTTTACTTTATGCAGTGCTTATAGGATTGCTTTCGGTTTATCTGATTTCTAATAATAGTAAGAACAGAATATCGGTTTTCATTGGATATGCTGTACTTATGCTTATTGCAACAATAATTATGTATTGCATATCTAAAAAGAAACTCGCCGTTTATATTTCAAAACTTGAAGGTATATCAATTTCTGCTATTACAGCCGTAATTTTATTTGTTATACTTCCTTTGGTTACTAATCATAGAGTAAATCCGTTTATGGAGCTTGTTTCTACTGTACCTTACTTTTTTCTTTTGGGGTTAAATTTTCCGGAAACTGCTTTGTTCATACCATTTGTAATATTTGAGTTTTTCCCGTTGCTTTCACTTGTGATAGGTATGATAACAAAAAACAGGTAAAGGCATTCAGCTATAATGCAGGCATCAATAATTGTTATAAATACACGTCGGCAGATCCATATATGAATAATGGCAAAAGAGAAAAAAATGCTTCTATTCCCAAAGAAAGGACAGCTTGGCAACACCAGTTGATGAGGTATGGAAAAGTATGAGTATTAAAAAAATTTCAAAAGTTTGTTTTAAGATAGTGCTTGCAGTTATAATTGCCTTGCTTATTTATTTAGTTGTGGCGCGTCCTGTTTCAAAAACTGTGAAACTAAATAATTTAACTGCTTCTTTGCCGCAGAGCAGAGCTTTAAAATTTGTTGTTTCGTCTCCGTTTGTTACGGATAACGGAAATGGCGAATGGTCGGCATTTTCTGTCGATAAAAAATGTTTGGACTTTAAAAGTGATACAGATTATTGGATAATTAAAGACCATGACGGCGTTTTATTTTCAGTAAATAACTATCAGTATGATTTTTGCAAATCTCAAATTGTTACCTGTGAATACGGCATTCTTCCAAGCAAATTAAGTGTTGATAATTTTAAGGCAATCGGTATTTCTGAGTGTGAGCTTCCCTCGGATGTTGAAATTTATGACCCCGATAGCGTGATTTCCCCTTCGCAGAATGACACTGTTATGCTTAAAATAACACCGGACGAAATGGCAAAAACACTTGATATATTAAGTAGCACGAGTGATGAGAAGCGTGATAATTATTATTGTGCTGATGAATTTTCTCCTGAAAAGCTTTTTAATATTCGTTTGTTTATGAGTGAAAGCGACAATTTATTTTTTAGTACATATGCAAAGCTCGCTTTTGACGGAGAGCAATGGAAGATTACACTCAGCAAGGCATGGGAAAATGAAAAATGCTATTATTATGTTGCGGATGTTCCGTTCGATACCTTAATGTTATCTGCTTGTGAATAATGACTTGAATGCTAAATTGTCAAAAAAGCAGTTCTTTATCAATCCGTTCAAATGCGCACAAGCGTTTTTGATAGGTGTACCCTGTGATAATCACCGTTTCCATACACAGGGTGCGCTGAATGAAAATA
>ERZ780106.543-NODE-543-length-14579-cov-5.418824_pt1 | contig 14579 bp, 8 predicted proteins | sample MGYA00511572_ERZ780106 | MGnify/ENA primary metagenome ERZ780106 (study PRJEB29588, sample SAMEA2161876) | human gut metagenome | biome: human gut; feature: human-associated habitat; material: faeces | place: Denmark | collected 2008/2010 ...
GTCTTCTTCCGGCTGCGGACGTACACGATTCCCGAGCCCGGAACGCCGTTGCAGATATTTATCATCTGCCCCATCTTGTCTTCGCATTTGCGGATAATGTAGGACAGGTTCGGCCTTTCGAATCCGCTTTTCAGCAATGTCTTTTCCTTGAAGCCGAGTTTCTCCATGATGTCGTCGGCGACTTCGGGCGTGGCAGTGGCAGTCAATGCTATCACCGGCGCGTCAACGACCTCTCTGATCTTGCCGATTTGCAGATAATCCGGCCTGAAATCATAGCCCCATTGGGATATGCAATGTGCCTCGTCAATGACTATGAAACAGATGTTGAGGACTTCCAGGTATGACTTGAACAGCCTGGTATTCAGTCGTTCCGGTGAAATGTATAAAAACTTCACATCCCCGTAGGCGGCATTGTTCAATGCCAGGTCGACCTCTCTCTTGTTCATTCCGGCATAAACGGCGAGCGCTTTTATTCCCCTGTCATTCAGGTTCTGTACCTGGTCTTTCATCAGGGCTATGAGGGGAGTGATGACCAGCGCTATCCCGTCTTTCAGCATTGTCGGGACCTGGAAGCAGACTGATTTTCCGCCTCCGGTAGGGAGAATGGCGAGTACGTCCTTGCCGGCCAATGCGGTATTGACGATTTTGTCCTGCATCGGTCGGAAAGAAGAGTATCCCCAATACTCCTTCAATATATCAAGAGGTGATGTCATCGTGCTTTTTACGGTCCATCTTTTCGGCATGGCAAAATTTTTGCATGGGTTGTCGGATGGATATTTGCAAAATTAGTAAATTTTCAGACTGCAATTGTGGTAGTAATTGTAAAATTATTTAATTTTGCGGATGGTTTTGACTGAAGGCTTTGAAGGGAGGATGAAAAACCTGCTGAAAACTGGAAATTAGTTATAATATCTAAAATATTATTTTTTTATTATGCCAACATTGGATTTAAGCAAGTATGGAATTAAAGGTGTAAAAGAAGTCCTTTACAACCCATCTTATGAAGTTCTCTTCAACGAGGAGACAAGGCCGGAGCTTACCGGTTATGAGAAAGGTCAGGAGACCGAGCTCGGTGCAATCAACGTTATGACTGGTATCTACACCGGACGTTCCCCTAAGGACAAGTACATCGTTATGGACAAGACCTCGAAGGACACCGTATGGTGGAACACTCCTGAGTATCCTAACGACAACCATCCTGCTTCAGAGAAGACTTGGAAAGCTTGCAAGAAACTCGCTGTAAAACAGCTTTCAGGCAAGAGGCTTTTCGTAGTTGACGGTTTCTGCGGTGCAAACGAGAACACCAGAATGAAAGTACGTTTCATCATGGAGGTTGCATGGCAGGCACACTTCGTTACCAATATGTTCATCCGTCCTAAGAACCAGAAAGAGTTCGATCAGGAGCCTGATTTCGTAGTATACTGCGCAGCAAAAGCTAAAGTTGAGAATCACGAGGAACTCGGCCTCCGTTCAGAGACCGCTGTCCTCTTCAACGTAACTTCTCACGAGCAGGTTATCCTCAATACATGGTATGGCGGTGAGATGAAGAAGGGTATGTTCTCTATGATGAACTACTTCCTGCCTCTCAAGGGCATCGCTTCTATGCACTGCTCTGCAAACACTGACAAGAACGGTGAGAACACAGCTATCTTCTTCGGTCTTTCAGGAACTGGCAAGACAACACTTTCTACCGATCCTAAGCGTCTCCTCATCGGTGACGACGAGCACGGCTGGGACAACAACGGTATCTTCAACCTCGAAGGTGGTTGCTACGCTAAGGTCATCAACCTCGACAAGGAGTCAGAACCGGATATCTACGGTGCCATCACCCGTGACGCTCTCCTCGAGAACGTGACAGTGGACGAGAACGGCAAGATCGATTTCGCTGACAAGAGCGTTACCGAGAATACTCGTGTATCTTACCCTATCTATCACATCAAGAACATCGTACGTCCTGTATCACACGCTCCAGCTGCAAAGCAGGTTATCTTCCTTTCAGCTGATGCATTCGGAGTACTTCCTCCAGTATCTATCCTCGATCCTGAGCAGACCAAGTACTACTTCCTTTCAGGCTTTACAGCTAAGCTTGCAGGTACAGAGCGCGGTATCACCGAGCCTACTCCTACATTCTCAGCTTGCTTCGGACAGGCATTCCTCGAACTCCACCCTACAAAGTATGCAGAGGAGCTCGTTCGCCACATGAAGAAGAGCGGTGCCAAGGCATACCTCGTAAACACTGGCTGGAACGGTACAGGAAAACGTATCTCTATCCGTGATACCCGTGGTATTATCGACGCCATCCTCGATCACAGCATCGACAGCGCTCCTACCAAGACTATCCCTTACTTCAACTTCGTAGTTCCTACACAGCTTGCAGGCGTTGATTCTAATATTCTCGATCCACGCGACACATATGCAAATGCTGCTGACTGGGAAGTTAAGGCCAAGGACCTCGCTGCAAGGTTCATCAAGAACTTCGTCAAATACGAAGGCAACCGCGCAGGCAAGGCTCTCGTAAAGGCTGGCCCACAGCTCTAGTCAAAGATTTCCGTACGGGTTTTGCCCTACGGATTACATAACACAAAAAAGGGACTCCGGTTTCGGAGTCCCTTTTTTATAGGCGTCGCGTATAGGCGTTGCTCCCGAAAATTGCCTGGTTTTTCGACCAGACCGGGTTGGCAAGCCGCTAAGCCTCAATGCTCAGACCGTCGTAGGCCGGCTGGATATCCATGTCTGGAGCCAGTTCGCGCAGTTGGGCTGCGAAATCCATGTAGACAGGGAAATTATGTGACAGGTGAGTCAGCCACGTATGCTTCGCTCCGATTTTTCTGGCAACGTCAATTGCTTGATACAGAGAAAAATGCGAATGATGAGGCTTGTAGCCGACAGTATTCAGGGTTACATGCTCCAGGCCCTGCAGTTTTTTCAGTTCCCGGTCCGGCAGAAGGCTCATGTCCGTGATATAGGCAATGTCGCCGAAACGGAAACCCAGCACCGGCATCTTGTCATGCATGCCCCTTATCGGGATGATTTCTACGCCGCGCCCGGTAGAGGAGACCAAGCCTCCCTTGAAAGACGGATCATCAGCAGTCTCGGCAGGCGTAGCCTTCCGGTCATTCGTCGGAATCAGCTCGCCGTCAGCAGTTTGCCAGCAATATCCTCTGTCGTGGACCCAAATTAGTTTGCGGTCCTCGTCACCAGGCTCCACGAAGAAAGGCCGTTCGTCTATCAGATGAATGTTCCACTCCGGAGCACCGGGGTACTTGTTCTCCTCGAAAACGTATGCGAAACTTTTTTTGAGCGACTCCAGCACGGGCTCCTCGCAATAAATCTCAGCCGCCCGCTGGTCGATATAGTTCAATGACCTTACGTCATCCAGCCCTCCTGTGTGATCCCTGTGGTCGTGAGTCAAAAGTATGGCGTCCAGATGAGAAATGTCATGTGCAAGCATCTGCATCCTGAAATCCGGACCGGCATCCACCAAGATGGACAGCCCGCCGTACTCCACGAATGCTGCTGAACGGAAACGCTTGTCTTTCAGGTCATTGCTGCGGCAAACCGGACATTTGCAGCCGATAATGGGGATGCCTTGCGACGTGCCGGTACCCAGAAAAGTCAGGCGGGTCTTCATAATGTGACCTCCACGATTTGCCCTGCCAGTTTCTCGTCCCATGGCCTCTCCACCTTGATATAATTGCCGGTGTAGCCGCTCATCATTCCCCCGTTGTTGCTCTCCTCGAACAACACACGTTCCTTGACGCCTTTCTGTGACGCGATGAACTCCTCGTTGAGCGACTTGCAGAGTTCCTCCAGCATTGCCACACGCTTCGTCTTGACGCAGTCCTGAACCTGGTCCTTGCGGGCTGCGGACCTTGTGCCTGCCCTCCGTGAATAAGGGAAGATATGGATGAATGCTGGTCTTACCCTGTCTTTCAGGAAGTTATATGTCTCCATAAACAATTCGTCCGTTTCTCCTGGAAGTCCGGCGATGACGTCGATTCCGAAAAACACATCCGGCCTGCCGGACCCGTCTCCCGGTTTCGGATTCATCTTTTCGCGTATGTAATCTATTTTGGACGCGAAAAACTCCGTGGAATATTTCCTGCCGACATCCTTCAGCAGGGTATCGCTGCCGCTCTGGAGCGGAATGTGGAAATGCGGCTGGAACTTGGTCCCGGAAGCTATCCAATCCACGATTTCATCAGTCAAAAGGTTCGGCTCAATAGATGAAATACGGTATCTTTCAATGCCTTCCACATCGTTCAATGCCTTCAGCAGATCCAGAAAACTTTCCCCGCTCTTTCTTCCGAAGTCACCGGTATTGACACCGGTCAGCACGATTTCACGCACTCCCGAAGTGGCGATTCTCTTCGCTTCCTCCACAGCCTCCGCAATGGAAATGCTCCTGCTCCTGCCCCTGGCGAAAGGTACGGTGCAATATGCGCAGAAATTGTCGCACCCGTCCTGGACTTTCAGGAATGACCTGGTGCGCTCCTCGCCGCTTGAATATGCAGCGAACGTGACGGCATCATTGACATCAGCATTGTCCCGGATGACATTGCGCCCGTCGATGAACTCCAGCGTGGTCTTCACCAGCGACCCCTTTTCATTGGCTCCGAACACGAGGCTCACGCCCTCAAGCGACTCGACTTCGGCTCTTTTCAGTTGCGCGTAACAGCCTGTGACAATGACGGTTGCATCCGGAGCGGTGCGGTGAATCTTCCGTATGATATTGCGCGACTTGCGGTCGGCATGTTCTGTTACGGAACAGGTGTTGATGATGTACAGATCGGCCTTTTCCGACCATGGAACCGACTCGTAGCCCTCTTTCATGAAGCCACGTTCGTAAGTCGAAGTCTCAGCGTAATTGAGCTTGCAGCCCAGCGTTATGTAAGATGCTTTTTTAGTCATATCAATGTGCGAGAATGAGGAATACGCATGGGCGCTTCCCGATGAAATCCTTACGTCCGGCAACCTCACGTTTCCATCCGTCTATCGTCCTGGTGCGGATATATGCGTCCGGCATGGTAATGTTCGCTGCAATGCATAACTCCGTGTTGCCCTGACAGTTGGCCAGGATGTCAGCCAGCAGCGAGTCGTTCCTGTAAGGCGTCTCGATGAATATCTTCGTCTGCCTTTCCGATGCTGAATGACGTTCAATGCTTTTCAATGCCTGTCTGCGTTCATCCGTTTTGGCTGGTATGTAGCCGAGGAATGCAAATGACTGTCCGTTGAGTCCTGAAGCCATGAGCGCAAGCATCAGAGATGACGGCCCCGAACACGGCACTACCTCGATACCATGTTTATGGCACAGGCTTACCAGTTGCGCGCCGGGGTCGGCTACGGCCGGAAGTCCGGCTTCCGTTATGAGTCCTACATCGTTGCCGTCATTGAAAAGAGGCAGCAGCGCCTCCACTTCTTCCGGTTTGGTATGCTCGTTAAGCTCATGAAACTCAAGCTCTTGTATATGTCCTTTCAGTCCTGCTGCGGAGAGATACCGTCTGGCTGTCCTCGTCGCCTCCACTACGTATGTGTGAAGCTTCGGCAGCATTGACAATACTCCTTCCGGGATGACTTCTTTCGGGTCGTTTTCCCCGAGAGGCGAGGGAATCAGGAACAGCCTGCCCCGTCTATCTGCGTTTTCCATTTTTCTTTTCGTTTTTATCCGCATTGATCTTTATCCGCACTTTCCGTTCATTCATGAGAGCCTGCTGGCGCTCGGCCTCCAGCTCCTGTTTTTTGCGTCTGCTCCTGAAAAGGTTGCGTATGAATTCACCGATGCGGTCATATTCTTTCTGATAAGTGATACCGATGCCGTTTCTCTGGGAATTGTCCAGATAATTGGTGTACTGGTCCGCCGAATGCGAGAAAAGGTTCAGTCTCAATGCTCCTGGACGGTCCAGTTTTACGTCGATGTCCAGGTCTCCCACGACCTCGCTTCCTGACGAAGTGGAGTTGTACTGCCTGTTGCCGATGGTGCCGTTCACCACCACGCGGTTGTTGAACAAGGCAGTGGACAATGCCACGTCGAAGATATCCGTTCCGCCTGCACTTTGCTGATAATCAAGCCCGAAGTCGACTGGTATGTTCAGTTTCTGCAAGATGTTGTTAAGCTGCCCCGCCATGATTTCCGAAACATTGGAATACAGCATTGACGAGGACGTGTTGGTGATGCCGGACTGCTCGTCAGGCAGGAAACTGTTCGAAAGCAACAGGGCCAGAAGCTGTTTCTGAATCTTGTCCTGCGTGTTCAATGCGCTTTCCACGCGGCTCTGCGTCGTCGGATCCAGGTCAGGGATGTTGATGGAGAAATCCAGTCTCGGATTTCTCAGCTTGTCCGTGATGGCAATTCCGCATTCGACTGTCCTCCTGGCGGTGGACGTGGTGTCGGAAATCAGCGTCCCGACTGAAGCCTTGGTCTTGTATAATGCATTGATATTCAAGTTGCTGTCCATGATGTCTCCGTTGAACCTGATGGAACTTCCGTCCTGTATGGAGAAATCCCTTTTCGCTATTCCCAGCGCCACGAAATGGTAAGTTCCGTTGGAAATGATATAGTTGCCGTTGATGGTGAAGAGTCCGATGCCCGGTCTCACTTCCACATCGATCAGACCGTTGCCGTTGCCGGTAAGCACGTTTCCTGCGGCCTTGTCGATTTCCAGGCTGGCGGTAATGTCCGGCGTGGCATTGATTCTCAGCTTGATGCCCAAGTCATTGGCCTTCTTTTCCTTCTCCTTCAGTTTCCGCATCATTTCGTCGTAAGGGTCAATGCGGATTTCCCTGTATGGCTTCTTGAATGTCAGCAAGTTGGACTTTCCGGCTGATGAAGCGGTGTTCATCGGTATGTGGAATTCTCCTCTCTTCGCCGTGCGTGCATCCGCTGACAGCAATATGGAATTCAGCTGTCCGGTGATGGTCAGGTCTCCCGTCGCGGAAACATTGCCATAGAAAACAGGATTGTCATTTTCTCCGAGATTCAGCACCTCCATCTGGCGGAACTTGATGTCCGTGTCGAAACTCATGTCACGGAAATGGTCCCACAAGATGCTGCCGCTCACCGTGCCCTTCTCATTGAACCTGTCGGTTATCGTGACATTTTCGAACCTCGCACCCTTGCTGTCGAGCGTCACCGGACCGTCGGCGGTATATTCCACGTTCGTGAAGTCCACCCGCAGCTTCGTACGGTTGAACCTCAGTTCCTTGCTGCTTATTTCAATGTTGTTCAGCGGTCCGTTGAATGCGATGTCTCCGGAAAGACTGCCGTCAATGTTGCTGAACAGTGATTTCAGGAACGGCAGGGCATAACCTGCATCCAGCCCGTTGAGCGACAGGTTGCCGTCCAATGTTTTCTGCTTGGGGAAGAAATGTCCCGAAGCATCCAGTGTCTGTACTCCGTCCAATGAATTGCGGCACAGGAAATTGAACTTCTTTCCCTCGTCATCCCATACGCAAGCGACCTTCACGGTGCCGGCCCGCTGGCCTCCGAACATGGTGGAGTCGCTCTGGAGACGCATGAGGACTCCTGCCTGGTCGTCCGTGCGTGATATCAGCATCGCCTGTCCGGTCACCCGGCCTTCCAGTCCCAATTCCTGATTCGAGAAAGCATTGGCCATGGAAATGTCGAATTTCTCCATGTTCAGCCTGAGGGTGTCGCTCTCCGTGGCGGAGTACCCGCCGTTCAGCCTTATCTCCTGGTCGTCTCCCGTGAGCCGCAGGTTCCCGATTTGTGCTCCACCGCTGTAGAAATCCATCTTGGACGATGTGATTTTCCACAGTCTGGATTTCAGATAGATATATGACGGGTCGAAATTGGTGCTTATTGCCAATGAATCATTGTCATCGCGATATATGCGTCCCCTGAGGATCAGGTCACCGCGGTTCTGGAGCTCGGTCGCATTGTCATAACTGAATCTTGCCCCGATGGAATCCTTCTTCGCGTAAACATTGACCTTGCCCGACTTCACGAGCATCGGCGCGAACTTCATCTCGTCCGCTTTCAATGTTCCTTCAATGCTGCCGTCAGGATTCCCAAGTTTCAGGTCAATGCCTTTCAAGTATTTGTCCTTGAATGCAATACGTCCGGACGTCAGGCTGGCTTTAAGGTTTCCGTCACGCGCGATGCTTAGGTTCAATGCAGTGCTGTCGGCGATGTAGACGCCAGGTGCGAAGAACGACATGATGTCCTTGGTGTCATGGAAACGTATGGATGCATCGTATTTGTTCCTGTCCCAATTCCCGCTTCCCAGGCGCAATGAAGGCAGGGACCCGCTTGTAGCTACTGTCTTGATGTCATTGATGAAACTCTTGAAGAACCGGGTGCCGGAGTACGTGCCGTCCGCGAATCCGGACTTGAATTTCACGCGGTTCAGGTCATTGTTCGCGTATGACGAAATTTCGATGTCGCCGACATTGTGTCTGCCGTGCTCGTCTTCGAGGACAATGCCGTTTACGTTGATGTTGCCCAGAATCTCTTCGCCGCTGACGCGCGTGAAGTTTGCCTGCGTCGTCAGACTGATTCTGGAAGTTCCTCTCTTGTCAATGTTCAGGGCGTGCAGATCTGCGTATCCGAGATTTGCATAGAACTGATACAGAGCGTTTTGTGTCTTTGATGACAATGAGAATATTCCCTGGAAGAGGAAGTTCAGGTTCGGGTCGCTGCATACGATACGTCCGTTGAATGCATCCTGACTGAATGTTCCGGCGGCGGCAATTCCCGTATATCCGTAGTTCAGTACCTCCAGATGGTCCACCTTTAGGGAGTCGATGGTCATTTCCGGGCCGTTTTTGCCGAGCGTGGCGGAAAGACCGGAACGCATGGTGCATTTCCCTACGGGGATGTTGTCTACTATCTTGTTGATTTCCAGGCCTTCAGTGGAAATCTGTCCTCCGATTTCCATCGGTCTGTACTTGTCAATGATATTTCTGATTCCGATGTCGGCGGTGACTTTTCCGAAGCCGCTGTGAATGGAACCGCGTACCGAAAGTCTGTTCAGCGGTCCTCTCATGCGTCCGGTGAACGTGGCCATCTCACCTTTACATAAGTTGCTGATTTTCAATGCGGCGTTAGGTGCCCAGCCTTTGATGAAGCGCTCCAGGCCTCGGGATGAGAAACGGATTTTCCTGACATCCGCTTCCAGCAGCATGCCCTGTGAATCCGGCAGTCCGATGATGGACCCGCTGAGGTCTCCTGAAATGCCGCGTCCATGGGCATTGTCCCATTTGGTGAAACCTTCGACGTCCGCGGACTCGAATTTTATGTTTTTCAGGTGCAGGTCATTGATATAGCCTTCGACGTGCCCGTTCAGGCTTGCCGTCATGCGGAACCGTTTGAGCGCCGGCGCGAAGTATCCCAATGTGTTCATGCTCACCATGCTCGGGCGGATGTCACCCTGGAGCCGTACTGCATTTATGAAGTCTGACCAGGCATCCGTGTCCTTGTAGGTCATTTTCAGGCTCGGGATGTCAATGTCCGACCAGTTGTCTATGATGCGGAGATTGTCGATGATGGTCTTGCCGTTGCCGACCTTGGCGCTTCCCGACATGAGGTGGCAGACGAATCCGCTTTTCTCCATGAACGACAATCTGTCGCAGTTTCCGGACATCACACCTCCTTTCAGCCTTAAATTCCTGCCTTTCAGCTTGATGTCTTCCACGTCGAGGTCGAACCAGTTCATTTCGTCGCTGGCGTATTGCGTGGCGTCTTGACGGAAGTTCCTCATCCTGAATGCCATGCCGTCCAGCTCTACATCTGAGATGGAGAAAATTTCCTTGTCGTTTTTCTTCTTTTCCTTGTTGCCATTGCCGAGTCGGAAAATCCGTTTCAGGTTGACGGTGCCCGAAGTGTCCGCTGCCGTGCTGTCACCCGGCTCGATGACCAGAAAGAAAAGTCCGTCTGTCACTTTTGCTGTGGAGAGGCTGATGCTGCCGTCGTTTATCAATGTCTTTATGCCGAATGTGGCGGAAACGTACCTCGCGCGGAAAAGCGTGTCTGTCGCCATCATGCCGGCCGAGTCCCTGTAAGGGTGATTGTCAATGACGGCCAAATCTTTGATTACTACTGCTTTGAATGGGTCGATATGGATTTTTCCGATGCTTATTCTTCCGTCAATGCTGTTTTCCAGGGAGTGCAGTGCCTTTTCCGCAAGGAAGGTCTGGACTTTAGGGGATTGTACGGCAATAAGCGCAGCGACAATGAGTGCCGTCACGACAACTATCAGCAGATATAATATTTTTACTGTCTTCCTGATACCGACCTGTCCTTTTTTATACTTATATTATCTTACAAACTTACATAAAATATCTCTAAATTATATTACCTTTGCGGTTCAGATTGGAGTTTTTTGAAAGACACATGGAACATTCAGACATCATTCTCGGAATAGAGTCATCGTGCGATGACACTTCCGCAGCTGTTATACGGGACGGATATCTTCTGTCCAATGTCATTGCCAGCCAGCAGGTTCACAAGGATTACGGCGGGGTCGTGCCGGAACTTGCATCCAGGGCGCACGAGCAGAACATTGTTCCTGTTGTCAGCCAGGCGCTGGAGAAGGCGGGCGTGAAGCCTGAGGAGCTCACGGCGATTGCTTTTACCAGAGGGCCGGGCCTTCTCGGTTCGCTCCTGGTCGGAACTTCTTTCGCCAAGGCTCTCGGCGTTTCTCTCGGGATACCTGTAATCATGGTCAATCATCTTCAGGGTCATATACTTGCGGATTTCGTGAAGCAGTATGACAAGGAGAATCATCATCCGGAGTTCCCGTATCTCTGTCTCCTGGTTTCAGGAGGAAATTCTCAGATTGTAAAGGTGAACGGCCCTCTGGATTATGAGATTCTGGGCCAGACGATAGATGATGCTGTGGGCGAGGCTTTCGACAAGTGTTCGAAAATGATGGGGCTCGGATATCCGGGCGGACCTGTGATAGATAAGCTCGCGAAACTAGGCAACCCCGACCGGTTCAAGTTCGCCAAGCCGCATATTCCGGGACTGGACTACAGTTTCAGCGGTATCAAGACATCCCTTCTTTATTTCGTGAGGGATGAGATAGCCAAGGATCCGGAGTTCATGGAGAAGAACAAGGAAGATATCTGTGCAAGTTTCCAGAAAGCATTGATAGACATATTGTTGGATAAATTGATAAAGGCAGCCAAGCAGACCGGTATCAAGGAGATAACGATCGGAGGTGGCGTGTCCGCGAACAGCGGATTGCGAAACCGTATCGAGGAGGAAGGCAAGAAGCGTGGCTGGAACACGTACCTGCCTGAGTTCAAGTTCACTACGGACAATGCCGCCATGATTGCCATAGCCGGCTACTATCACTACCTCGCCGGTGAACGCACTTCGCTCGATGTCGCCCCCGTTTCCCGCATTGCGGATTTTTAATATTCAGTATTTAGAGCCCGTGAGGGCGAAGGTAAGTCCCTTCCCCGAGGGGAGGGATTTAGGGAGAGGGTAACGTGATAAAAGCGCGTTGGGTCGTAAGCTTCGAGCAAGTGACACCCTTGTAATTTTGAGAAACTCAGTAAGTTAAGTAATATATGATAGAATTTGAAGTGTCCTGCAGGATGGGACGTGAACCAAGATTGGATGATATCAGGATGGCAGCGGCCGAAGCCCTGCACCTCAGACCTAACGCCGTGATCAATGTCATTGACCCGACCAAGTCATACCAGCCGACAATGGTCAACGCTGATGCACATTGTCATATCGTGCATCGTTCCATCGATGCCAGGGGTGATGTCACGATGCGCTATAGAGTGGAGGCTTACAAGAAGGATGAGCCTTATGAGGAATATAAACTTCCTGAGTGTCAGGATGTTCATAATGCTGAACCTGTCATTGTAGTAGGATCTGGTCCTGCCGGAATGTTCGCTGCATTGAAACTCCTGACATTGGGGCTCAAGCCTGTCGTGCTGGAGCGCGGAAAGGATGTAAGCGGAAGAAAACCGGACATTGCGAAGCTTTCACGCACGGGTGTCGTGAACCCTGATTCCAACTATTGCTATGGCGAGGGCGGCGCAGGCACATTCTCTGACGGCAAGCTCTTTACACGTTCTTCCAAGCGTGGCGACAACCGCGAGGTCCTCTATCAGTTCGTGAATTTCGGCGCAGACCCGTCCATTATCGTGGATGCGCATCCGCATATCGGAACCGACAAGCTTCCGAGACTTGTCAGCAATATCCGCGAATGTATCATTGAACATGGCGGAGAATATCATTTCCAGAATAGGGTTTCTGATATCGAAAGGGCTGAAGACGGCGTCATCACCGTTACTGCCATCGATGAAAAGAATGACAATAAGACATTGACATACAAGGCGAAAGCCGTCATTTTGGCGACCGGTCATTCTGCCCGTGACGTTTACGAAATGCTCCAGGGCAAGGGCTGCGAACTTCAGGCAAAGGGCTTTGCAATGGGTGTCCGTGTGGAGCATCCGCAGGCGCTTATCAACAAGATCCGTTATCGCGGCCAGTGGGAACCTGGCTTCCCGGCTGCCGAGTATTCATTCGTGGAGCAGGTTGACGACAGGGGAGTGTTCTCCTTCTGCATGTGCCCTGGCGGAATTCTCGTGCCTTCTTCCACCGAGGACGGCTATACGGTGCTCAACGGCATGTCCAATTCTGCGCGCAATTCCAAGTGGGCCAATGCCGGTGTCGTAGTGTCTATCGAACCGGATGATGTTCCGGAAGAGTACAAGAAGGACGGTGTTTTCTCTCTCCTGAATTTCCAGCACGATGTGGAGAAGAAGATGTTCGACTATGCTGCAGAACATGCCGAGGCAGATGAAAACGGCGTGGTGAACAAGCTTTGCGCTCCTGCTCAACGTATGGTGGATTTCTGTGAGGAGCAGCTGTCCGAGGACCTTCCTGAGACCTCATATCGTCCAGGCGTAGTGTCAGCTCCGTTGTACGAGCTTCTTCCTGAATGTGTGTCATCCCGTCTCCAGAAGGCATTCCCTCTGATCAACAACAAGATGCGCGGTTATTACACCGAGGATGCCCTCTTGCTCGGCGTGGAGTCCCGTACTTCATCTCCTGTACGCATCGTCCGGGGCGATGATTTCCAATGCCCTCAGGTTCCCGGCCTCTTCCCGTGTGGAGAAGGCGCAGGTTACTCCGGCGGTATCGTATCATCGGCCATCGACGGCATCAATTGCGCGGTAGCTGCTGCGAAGTTGTTTTAATGTTTAATGCGAGTTTCGCGAGTGCTGTCATTATAATGACGTTTATAATAGTGCGGGGGTTTCAGGCCCTCGCGCTTTTACTACGTTACCCCCGCCCTAAATCCCTCCCCTCGGGGGAAGGGACTTACTATCGCCCTACCGGGCTCTATGCCGCCCTGCCGGGCTCTATGTGCGGTGTATCGCGAGTGCTGTCATGTGCGAAACTATTTGAATAAAAGAACATTTTCATGACAGGGGGTAAGTTCGCCGTTTTCGATGCGGTGAATCAACTCCACTACCTTGTCATTGCACGGCGTCGGCACATTGACCTTCCGTCCTTGTGCGCAGACGGCGCCGTTGATTGCGTCCACCTCTGTCTTCTTGCCCCTCTCGATGTCCTGCAACATGCTGGCTTTCAATCCCGCATGCTTGCGGATGGCTATCGGGATAATGAAGAATGATATCGCTTTCTTGATGGGATTGCGGTAGTCTAGCAGTTTCACCACATCCTTGCCCTGTATCGGCTCGATTCTGATGTCCGACGCGGCGCAAACGTCGATGCATTCCTTTATCAGCTTCTGGACAATCCGACGTGATTCCTTGTCTCCGGCAGCCTCGCCGAAAGTACGACCGAGCACTGCGCTCATGCCTGAGAATGAGGCGTTTATAAGAAGCTTGCTCCAGCGTGTGCCCACGAAATTCTCATCCACTTCCACCGGACCCATCATCTCCAGCAATGCCTTCACTTCATCGAAATGGTTGCCTCGTTCCTTGAAGATGCTGCCCAATGAAAATGTAAGGCTGTCCGGCGAACTTGTCAATTCGCATACTCCCGGTTCAGTCATCGTGGCTCCCCACGCGACTGTGCAGCCGAGCACTCTTTTCTCTCCAACTATTTCTGCTATCTGCGGTTCCGGAAGTCCGTTCTGCATAGTGACTATGACTCCGTCTTCTGCCAGATAATCTTTCAGAAAACTCACGACCTCGCGGTTAGCCTGCTGCTTGGTCATCAGGAAAATGATGTCATATTTTCCTGTCATTTCCTTGTCAGTCAAGGCGTTGACGGCTTGCATGAATTGCAATGTGCCGGTAATGACAGCGCCATTGCGTCGCAGTGCCGCGACATGTTTCTCGTTATGATTTATCAGGTCTATCTGTCCGCCTTTCCTGGTTATGAATGCGCCCAATATGGTTCCCAAAGAACCCGCGCCATAAATCGCTGCTCTCATTTTGTTCGTCTTTTTAGCGCCGCAAATATAGTAATCCTTAAATAATTACTTGGTAATCTTTGCGAGTTTTTTAGGTCTGTTTTCCTGTCGGTCGGGATGCGGCCACGCCTTGTTTTTGGAAGCGTTGATTTTTAATGAGTTATAAAACGGAGCGTGGAAACGTGGCCAAAAAAAGCCTGCGTTTCCACG
>ERZ780106.544-NODE-544-length-14533-cov-2.435626_pt1 | contig 14533 bp, 10 predicted proteins | sample MGYA00511572_ERZ780106 | MGnify/ENA primary metagenome ERZ780106 (study PRJEB29588, sample SAMEA2161876) | human gut metagenome | biome: human gut; feature: human-associated habitat; material: faeces | place: Denmark | collected 2008/2010 ...
TTTCAGATACACAAACACAACCGCCGAAACCATGCGTGTTGCCGCAAGTCTTATGGACTTTGGCTGTAATACCGCATACATAAACAAGGCGATGTTTGAAACAAAGTCGAAAAACAAAATTCAGCTTGAAAGAGCCGTTTATGAGTCAATGACCTATTGTGCAGACGGCAGGTGCGCAATAATTTACACAACGCTTGATATGCTCAAAAAACTCAACACGGGTGATGACGAAATGGAGGGACTTGCCTCTATTCCCCGTCAGATTGAGGGTGTTCTCATCGGAATTACAATGCGTGAAAAAGAGGGCGGATTCTTCAAGATTTCCGTTCGTACAAACAATAATATCAATGCCTCGGATTTCTGTTCGCAGTTCGGAGGCGGCGGTCATCCTGCGGCGGCAGGCTGCTCAATTGAGGGCGACCTTGAAACCGTAAAGACAACGCTTGAAAAAGCTGCGGAGAAGTTTTTATCATGAGCAATCTTAACGGTGTTCTGCTGATTGACAAGCCGAAGGAATTCACCTCGTTTGATGTTATTGCCGTTGTTCGCAGACTGACAGGACAGAAAAAGCTCGGTCACACGGGAACACTTGATCCGAACGCAACGGGCGTTCTGCCTGTTTTGCTCGGAACTGCAACGAAAACACAGGATTTGATTCTCAATCACGACAAGTCATACACGGCAGAATTTCAGCTTGGCAAAACCACCGACACCCTCGACATCTGGGGTACGGTGACGGGCGAATGCAAGTCTTCGGTTACAGAGGAGCAGCTTTGCAGAGTAATTCCCAATTTCACGGGCGAAATTGAGCAGATTCCGCCGATGTACTCTGCCGTGCAAAAGAACGGTCAAAGGCTTTATGACCTTGCAAGACAGGGAATCGAGGTTGAGCGTGAGAGCCGAAAGGTTACGATCTATTCTCTTTCGCTTGCGAATTTTGACGAAAAAGCACAGACAGGCACGCTTGAAATTTCCTGTTCAAAGGGTACTTATGTACGCACGATAATTGATGACATAGGCAGGGTTCTCGGTGTCGGTGCGGTTATGACGGCACTTTGCAGAACCTCGGCTTGCGGATTTTCGCTTGACGAGTGCATAACGCTTGACGAGCTGAAAAGCATTTGCAAAAACGGAAATGTTGAAGAAAAACTGCGTTCCGTTGAGAGCCTGTTTATGAGTTTAGGCTATCTTGCCGTATCGCCTGCGCAGGCAAAACGATTTGCAAACGGCGGTGCGTTGAGTGCCGACAGAACATATCTTGCCAAGTCGGGGTACAAGGACGGTCAGCTTTTCAGAATGAAAACCCATGATGGTGATTTTTTAGGCATAGGCATTGCCGACAAGCCGAATAATCTCATCAAAATATATTTTCAAAACTGCAGGTAGCGTGTCGCTACGACCAATTCGTGAAGACAGTCTTGTTAAGGCGATATTAAAGATTCCCGAGCGTTGCTTTTAGATTGTAAATAAAAACGAGAAATAAAAAACGGTGTGCAACGAAGCGGCACACCGAAAAATGATTGACATATTAATGGTTAGATGTTAATATATAGATAAGGAAACGGCTTTAGCTGTTCCGCTTTTAAGACAAATTATTTTTGGTAACCGCCTTGTATTCGCAGTACAGGGCGGTTATTTCTTTATGGTAAACACAATAAAAAATGTGAAAATAACTATCACAGCTATGTATTCCACACAATCACCCCCTTTCTCAAGGGAGTCGAAACAGCCGCCGCCATTTCCTTACCAAACAATTATATCAAATGTTTTTCTTGTATTCAAGTGGGCTGTCCTACGGAAAAATTTGTTTGCAGGATTCACTTTACAGTCATTTTGCGTCACTATAATATGGGTGTAAAATGAATTTGGAGGTATATTTTATGGAAATTCTGAAAGTTGAAAATCTTACAAAAACCTACGGAAGCGGTGAAAACCTTGTCCATGCGGTTGACGATGTTTCGTTCTCGGTTGAAAAGGGCGAATTTGTTGCCATTGTCGGTGCAAGCGGCAGCGGCAAGTCAACTCTTCTTCATCTCATCGGCGGTGTTGACCGTCCCACAAGCGGAAAAATTTTTGTTGACGGCAACGATATAAGCAAAATGAATGATGACAAGCTTGCCGTATTCCGCCGCAGACAGGTGGGCATTGTCTATCAGTTCTACAATCTTATCCCGATTCTGACTGTTGAAGAAAACATCACGCTCCCCTGTGACCTTGACGGCAGAGGTGTTGACAGAGAAAGACTTGAGATGATTCTTGATTCGTTCGGACTGCGTGCAAGAAGAAAACACCTTCCAAACCAGCTTTCGGGCGGTCAGCAACAGAGAACATCTATTGCCAGAGCACTCATTAACAATCCGTCTCTTGTGCTTGCCGATGAACCGACAGGCAACCTTGATTCAAAGTCAAGCGAAGAGGTTATGAGTATGCTCAAAATGTGCAATCAGAGTTACGGACAGACTGTTATAATGATTACGCACAACCTTGACATTGCAAAACAGGCAGACAGAATCATAACAATCAGCGACGGCAAAATCGTTGAGGAGGTTTGATTTTATGAAACTTCTCAACAAGCTTACTCTTAAAAACCTGCGGCTTAACAAGGTGCGTACAATTGTTACAATCGTGGGAATTATGCTCTCGGCGGCACTCATCACGGTTGTTTCGGGAATGGCACTCAGCGGACGACAGACTATGATTGACGGTCAAACAACCTGGTCGGGCAATTATGATGTTGCACTTGATATTATCGACACCGCAAAAATTGATAAAATCCGACAGAACCGTAATGTTGAAAATGCCTTCTATAAAGAAAGGCTCGGATATGCCAGGACAAAAAATGCTGACGGCGAAATCTGCGATTACAGCGTTCTTGCCATGAGCGAAAATACCTACGGCAACTGTTTTAAGATAGACCTTATAAAGGGCAAGTTCCCCACAAATTCGGGTGAGGCTGTTGTTACAAAATCGTTTAAAACACAGGACGGAAAATATGTGAAAGTCGGCGATAAAATCACACTTGATGTCGGTGTTCTTACCGACAAAGACGGCAATGTCCTCGATGAGGAAGGCATTCATAATTTGTTGCAAAAAAATTTTAATAAGTGCAGCATTATTGACACGGTAAAAAGAACCTATACCGTAACGGGTATTATTGAAAGACCGAAAACGAGCGAACTCTATGATCCGTCAAATCTTTCTATGATATATACCGTGTCTGATGAAAAAGCTCCTGTCGAGGCAATCAAAACAAAGCATATGAATAAGCTGTATATCGCCTATACTCCTCAGAGCGAAAGCAATTATCTTCAAAATACAGCGGATATTTTAGGCTTTAAAGCTGATGATATGAGTAATGTAATCAGCGATGAAATTTCACCCGAAGATCAGCAGACCTCTGGAATAAATGCATACGAATTCAATTCCATACTCCTCAGTATGAAAGGCTACGGTTCAAATGAGGCAACAAATACTGTGATTTTCAGCCTTGCCGTTATTATCATTATTATAGTAATGCTTGCAAGCGTGTTTGTAATCCGCAACAGCTTTGCAATTTCAATTACCGAGAAAACGAGTATGTACGGTATGCTTGCATCAGTCGGTGCAACCAAAAGGCAAATCCGCAGAAATGTGATTTTTGAGGGCTTCATTCTCGGCTTAATCGGTATCCCTCTCGGCATACTTCTCGGACTCGGTGTAAACGCAATTCTTATTACAATACTCAACAGCGTTCTCAGTGATATGCTGAGCGGTGCAACATTTGTATTTGTAACTCCGACAATTCCGATTATTTGTGCAATCGTTCTTTCGGCTGTTACTATATTCTGTTCATCATTCTTCATTGCACTGCGTGCGTCAAGAATCCCACCGCTTGTTGCAATCAGAGGCAACAAGGATATCAAGGTAAAGAATAACAAACCGTACCGCACATCCAAGCTTACGAAAAAGCTTTTCGGTGTAGGCGGTGAAATCGCCTCAAAGAGCCTTAAACGCAGTAGGAAAAAGTATCGCACAACGGTTATTTCAATCGTTGTAAGCGTTGCAATGTTCATTGCAGTTTCGGCATTTATGGACTATGGAATGACATATACAGAGCATTACTACGGCAAAACAGACTACAGCTATATGGTTTCCGGAATTGATACAAAACAGGCTCAGACAATTGAAAAAATGCCTGAAATTGAAAATTATCTGACAGTCGGTTTACAGTACGGTCATGTGTCGGCAGATGTGCCTGTTAACGAATGCGGAGAAAATTTCCTTTATGACAATGCTGACGGTACAAAGTCATTCAGCGTGGAATTTCTTGAGTTTGAACACGATACCTTTGTTCAGATTTGCAGGGAATTAAAACTTGATTACAACAAGGTTAAGGGCGGTGTACTTGCGTATTCAAAGGTGACGCCCGATAACGACGAGGACAGCCGGAGTTATGATGAGCCTGTACCGCTGTACGGCAAAGACGCCCCGACAAAGTTTATCGTTTACGGAAATGATGATAACGGAAATGAGCTGATAGCAGGCAAATTAAAGGTTTCGTCAGTGTTTGATGAAATTCCAAAGTCGGCTGATTCTGTAATCGGCGAAGGAACAATTTTCGGTCAGGGATTGATAATCGGTGAACAGGGTGTAATCTCACCTCAGCTTGGCGAACACGAATGCTATATTACCCTCTACGCCAATACATCAGACCACGCTTCGCTTACAAAACGTATTGAGTCTATGGAAGGTGTGGACGACAGCATTTACATTTATGACTATGAAGAAATTGTAAGACAGTTCAATGCCGTTATGCTGATTGTCGGAATATTTGTTTACGGCTTCATCGGTGTTATCTCGCTCATCGGAATGACGAATATCTTCAATACGATTTCAACCAATATGCAGTTGAGGAGCAAGGAATTTGCATCGCTTAAATCTATCGGTATGACAAAGAAAGAATTTAACCGTATGATTCGCCTTGAAAGCCTTATGTACGGTATAAAATCTTTGATTATCGGTATCCCTCTCGGCGTTCTCGGTGTATTTGCAATCTTCTCCGCATTTTCAATCGGAAGTGTTCCAATGAGCTTTGTATTCCCGTGGAAAGCGATTTTGATTAGCATTGCGGCTGTATTTATTGAGGTATGGCTGATTATGAAATACTCAATTTCAAAGGTTAACAAGCAAAATATTATTGAAACAATCAGAAACGACAATATCTGAGCGTCATATTCAGCCAACAGACTCTATTTTGTTGAAATTTGTTGACAATAGTTTTACACTCTGTTATAATGTAGTTGTAACAACAGATACCACAATATTTTGTATGTTTTCATTGCTGACGGGCGGATTATTGATTTAATCCGCCCGAATTTCATTTTGGAGGACTTGTTGTGAAAATTCTTCTTATTGAGGACAACCGTGCAATTTCAAAAGGACTTGTTTACACTCTTGAACAAAACGGCTTTGAGGTTGCGTTGTGCGAAAATGCCGAATCAACCCTTAACTCTCTCGGCGGCGACTTTGACCTTTTTATTGTTGATGTGTCGCTTCCCGACGGCAACGGTTTTGAACTTTGTGACGAGATAAAAAGAGTGTGCGAAACTCCCGTGATTTTTCTCACAGCACTTGACGATGAGGACAGCATTGTAAAAGGCTTTGACCTCGGAGCGGAGGACTACATAACAAAACCGTTCTCAAGCCGTGAGCTACTCGCAAGAATTAAACGAATTACCAAAAAGCTCGACAAAACTATGGCTATGAATTTTGGCGACATCAGCATTGACTTTGACAAAAAACAGGTTTGCAAAAACGGCAATCCGATTGTGCTTACGGCGCTTGAGTACCGCCTGTTTGCAATGCTTGCCAAAAACAGCGGCAAGGTGCTGACCCGTGAACAGATTCTTGAACGCATATGGGATTTGTCGGGGAATTATGTTGAGGACAACACGCTGACCGTGTACATAAAAAGACTTCGCAAAAAACTTGATACAAATATGATTAAAACCGTAAAGGGCCTTGGTTACAGGCTGGAGGTATAATGAAAAGCACATCAAAATTTCTTGCGGTAATGCTTGCAATAACGGGACTTTTCTGTTGTGCCGTTGCAGTAGGCATCGGTGCAGGCTTTAACGCTGTTCGTGAAAGCACGGATAAAAAGATAATTGCCGTTGCGGAAAAGGTTAGGGAACAATATCCCGACATTTCGGAAAAGGAGCTTGCTCAAATTTTAAACAGCGACACTGCCGGCATAAAAGGCGACTTTGCAAAGTACGGAATAAAATCCGACAGCGGCTGGGTTGACATTCAGAGCGGAAGTTATGCAACAATTACAATTGTGATTGCAACCGCAGGTGTTTGTGTGTTCGGAATTTTGCTCTGCACTGTGTTCATAAGATACTGTAAAAAGCAAAAGCGACAGCGACTTGAAATTGTAAAATGTCTTGAAAAAATAAACAACCGAGAGTACGACCTCGACCTTGACGGCTCAACCGACGACGATATGTCGCTGTTAAAGCAGGAGATTCAAAAAACAACGATAATGCTTCGTGAGTATGCCGACAATTCAATGCGAGAGAAAGAAATCCTCAAAAATTCGCTTGCCGACATTTCACATCAGCTTAAAACACCGCTGACTTCAATTTTGATTACAACCGAAAATATCCTTGATGACGATGATATGCCCGTTGAAATCAGACGGGATTTTGTTATGGATATAGCGCATAATGCCCATTCGATTAATTTCCTTGTAAAAAGTCTGCTCACGCTCTCAATGCTTGATTCGGGAACTGTTAAATTGAAGTTTGGAGATGTGTCGGTTGAAAAAATAATTGACGAGTGCATTTCACGCACAGAGGTTCTTGCCGATATCCGTGATGTGAGAATTGAAAAAACCGTCAAAAATGATTTTAATCTTAATTGCGATTTTCGCTGGATTTGCGAGGCAGTTTCAAATATCGTTAAGAACTGCATTGAGCATACCGACGGCGGTTATGTCAGAATTTCAGCCGAAAAGAACAGTATGTATTCGGAAATCTCCATAAGCGACAACGGATGCGGAATCAGCCCGAAGGATTTGCCGCACATTTTTGAGAGATTTTATAAGGCTCAAAATTCGTCCCCGTCAAGCGTCGGCATAGGTCTGTCGCTTGCAAAATCAATTGTTGAAAAAACAGGCGGATATATTACCGCAGATTCCAAACTCGGCGTTGGCTCAACCTTTAAACTCAGATTTTTGAATGTAAGACTCAGATAAGATAAAAATTAAAAAGCGAAAATTGCGGTCGGGAATAAAGTTTTGTTAAGTACAAATCTTATTATTCCCGACCGTATTTATGTAATTTTTGGCAGGGGGGCAATTGAAACTGTCTTTATAAATAAAAACAGAAGAGCGGCAAGGGTAATTTTGCATAAAATTCCAGTGTAAAGATTGTGTAACTTGCTATTTTTACAAAATAAAAGGATTATGTGTAGTTTTTGTGAGAGTTTTGTGATAAAATCAAATTGTCTAGGGATGTTTGACCCTACGTTTTAAAAGCTTTGAAAGGAGTAATCAAACAATGAAAAAAAGAAGTATGAAGAGAGCGCTCAGTGCCGTATTGACACTTTGTATGGCTCTCCCCGGTGCTTCCGTAGCATTTGGTTCGGCAAGTGCTGCAACAGTTTCCGATGACAGCAGCACATCTGCATCATCAACTGCCGCAGGTTCACTTGTTGAAGATGACGGCTTTACATGGGATAATGCCAATGTGTATTTCCTGCTTACCGACCGTTTTAAGAACGGAAACACCGCAAATGACCATTCATACGGCAGAACACTTGACAAGGACGGCAAACCGCTTGACGGCTGGGATACAAACCCCGGTACATTCCACGGCGGCGACTTTGCAGGTGTTACTCAGTCAATTGAAGAGGGTTATTTTGATAACCTCGGTGTAAACGCAATTTGGATCTCAGCTCCGTATGAGCAGACTCACGGCTATTGTGATTCAGGTAAGGGCTTTGCTCACTACTCATATCACGGCTACTATGTTCTTGACTATACCGAAACCGATGCAAACTTCGGTACAAAAGAGGAGTTCAAAACTCTCGTTGACACAGCGCATGAGCACGGTATCAGAGTTATCATGGATATCGTAATGAACCACACAGGCTACAACACCGTTGCAGATATGGAGCAGTTCGGCTTCGGTACTCTCCTTGACGGTGCGTTAGACTACAAATACAAGCTCACAGATGTAAGTGATGTAAACGACCACATTGACTATAAAACATCAGAAGAAGACTGGGGCAAATGGTGGAGCAATGACTGGATCCGTAGCGGTCTTCCCGGATATACAGAGGGTGCCGGCGGTGATCTTACAATGTCACTCAGCGGACTTCCCGACTTCAGAACAGAGCAGACAAAGGATGTTACAATTCCTCCGATCCTCAAAACAAAGTGGACTCAGGAAGGTACATATGATCAGAAGCTCGCAAAATACGGTGAAAAAAACACAGTAACAGGCTACCTTTCAACCTGGCTTTCAGAGTGGGTTAGGGAGTACGGTGTTGACGGTTTCCGTTGCGATACTGCAAAGCATGTTGATAAGGCTTCTTGGAACCAGCTCAAGCAGGCTTGTGTTTCTGCTCTCAGAGAGTGGAGATCCAACAACAAGGGCAAAGCAGGTGCTGACTGGAAAGAAGATTTCTGGATGACAGGCGAGCATTGGGATCACGGTGTAGGCTACGACACATACTATTCCGAGGGCGGCTTCGACTCAATGATTAACTTCGCAGTTACAGGCGGCGGTGCTCTTGCAAGCGGTAGTGTTGCAAACACATATCAGGGCTATGCAGACCAGATCAACACAAAGGAAGGCTTTAACGTTCTTTCATTTATGTCATCACACGATGAAACACTTACCCGTGGCGATGAGAACACAATGCTTTACAATGCGGCTGCATTCCTCCTTCTCCCGGGCGGAGTTCAGATTTTCTACGGTGACGAAACCAACCGTCCTCTCTATCCCGGCGTTGCATTTGACGGTTACGGCGGATCGGGTCACGCACTCAGAAGTGATATGAACTGGAACAACATGGACAAAACTCTTCTTGCTCAGTGGCAGAAGGTTGGTCAGTTCCGTAACAAGCATGTATCCATCGGTGCCGGCGCAAATGTTAAGCTCTCAGCTACAAGCGGTGTTGCTTTCGGCCGTACATACGATAAGAACGGCGTAACAGATCAGGCAGCTGCAGTAATCGGCTGTAACAAAAATTCAAGCGTAACTGTTGATGTTTCAACTCTTTGGGAAGACGGCAGCTATGTAATCAATACTTATGACAACTCATCTTCAGTTGTTACTGACGGTAAGGTAACTTTCAACAGTGGTGTAAACGGCACAATCCTTATGGAAAATGCTGACGGTCAGCCGCTTGTATCAATCACAGGCGAGCCGAAGTTCTACGGCACAGAGCAGGTTACTGTTTCTCTCAAGGAATGCGACAGTGCAAAGGTTTCTGTTGACGGCGGTAACAAGTTTGTTGTTAAGGACGGCGACACATTCACAATCGGTCAGACAGCTTACAAGAACGATACAATCGAAGTAACTGTTGAGGCTACAAACGACAAGGCAAGCTCAGAGGCTAAATTCACATTCCTCAAGCTCGGCGAAAACGACGAAAAACCTACAACCAGCCCGACACAGAGCACAACTGTTCCCGGTCCGACAGCAAGTCAGACATCAAAGCTTACAATCAAGAGCACAGCAGGCGCTCCGAATGTTTACGCTTGGACAGGTGCAAGCACAGCACTCAACGGTGCATGGCCGGGTCAAAAGGCAGCAGCCGTTTCAGGTCAGGCAAACACATATGAACTCACACTTCCTGTTTCAGCCGACAAGTCATTCAGCGTTGTTCTCAACAACGGCAGCGGCACACAGTCAGGCGATATCACAGGTCTTTATGACGGTGCTGTTCTCGAAATTCAGAACGGCAACTACACATCGGTTAAGACAGTAACCAACGGTAATCAGCAGGGAGGCGGCGGCGATCCAGAGCCTGCAGAGGGTTCTGTTTCCGTAACAATCAAGCCTTACAGCCCATCTGCAAGCTACAAAATCTATGCTTGGAATGATACACAGAAGCTCACAGGCGCATGGCCGGGCGTTGCTCTTACAGAAAAAGATTCTGACGGCAACTATGTTGTTAAGTTCGATAATGTTGACGAAGTAAGCATTATTCTCAGCAGCGGTTCAGGTCAGACAGCAGATATCACAGGCGTTAGAGACGGCGCTACAATCGAAATTACAAACGAAGGTTGTACAACATACAAGCTTACATCAAAGCCAATCGTTGTTTCACCTTATGAATCACTCAAGAAAGAAGCAAGAAAGATTCTTGCTATGACAGCATCAGACTACACAGCAGAGAGCTGGGCAAATGCTCAGAAGGTTCTCAAGTCAGCCGAGGCTATGATTAAAGCAGGCGAAGACGCTACAACAGCTGAAGATATGAATGCTATGATTGCAGACCTCAAGTCAGCTCAGAAGGCACTTGTACTTGCTCCTGCAACACTCACATATGCAGTTGCAGGCAAGAGCGTTGTATCAGGTGTTACAGCCAGCGCTGCAAAGGTAACTGTTACAGTTGACGGTAAGACATATACTGCTACTGCAGACGATGTAACAGGTGCATTCACAGTTGCAACATCAGCTCTCAAGGGAACAAGCACAATCAAGGTTGACGCAACAAGAAACGGTGTAAACGGCACATATTCATATGCTATGAAGAACGGCAACATTGAAAGCGGATTTGTTCCTACATCTCCTACACTTCCGACACAGCCTACTACTTCAACTCAGCCGACTACAGCTACACAGCCAACAACAGCTACTCAGCCGACTGCACCTACACAGCCTACAACAGCTACAGAGCCGACTACTGCTCCTGCTCAGAAGCTCACAGTAAACGCTACTTCAAATTACTTTGGTTCTGCATCAAAGACAGTAAGCACTGACGGCAAGAAGGTAACTGTTCTCTACAAGCTCAACTCAAACATGGGCGTTGTTGACGGACAGTGGGCTGTTAAGTATGATTCAAGCAAGCTCAAATTCAACATGGCTGATAACAAGGCAGACGGCAAGCAGACAATCATGCCTTCACAGTCAAACCTTATTCACAATGCTTACAGCAATGTAATTAAGGGTATATTTACTAACCCACAGGTACCTACTCAGTACAACGGAGATACATTTATCTCACTCACATTTGAGGTTATCGGTTCAGGTACTGCAAGCGTATATCTTGACACACAGTACCTTACATTAGGTTATGTAAAGGGCAACAAGCTTAATCAGGCATCTGTTGTAAATAACAGCAAGGTTTGCGATGTAACAGGCATTGCAGGCTTTGAAAAAGTATCAGTAAACGCATCAACGGTATTTGTCGGCGATGTAACCCTTGGTGATGTTAACATGGACGGCGATATCACAGTTTTTGATGCAACCGAAGTTCAGAAGTATGTTGTTCAGCTCGTTGCATTCACAAATGACCAGTTTACTGCTGCCGATGTTGACCATGACAGCACAATCACAGTTAAGGATGCTACTACTATTCAGAAGTTTGTTGTAAAACTCATCAGCAACTTTTAATAAGTTTTAAAGCAATTGACATATCGTTCCGTTTAGTCGATATAGTAAGGAATGCCCCTCACAAAATGTGAGGGGCATTTTTTGTACAGCTTTTTAAATAGAAAATGGCAGACAACCGTGTGATTGTCTGCCATTTTGTCATGATGAATTTAAAATTACCGATTATACTTTTACAAGAACCTTTGTAATTTCGCTGATGTACATTTTATGGAAGTCGTTGTCATACCACTTGTCAACGCTTTCACGGTCGGTAATGCTTTCGGCATTAAGACTTTGAGCGTACATTTTTTTGCATTCAAGAACAAGCTTTGCCTCTTCAAAATATACAGAGCCGTTTTCCGTAAACGCAGGAGTAAGACCTGTTTCCTTTACCTTGTCATAATCCTTGCCGCTCTTTGAACCGCAGAATTTGAGGGCATCTCTGTACTTTTCATCAAAAAAGCTCATTGTATAGCGGTCGCCGTTCTCCATAAACGCAAATGTATATCTCTGCGGACGAATAAAGGTGAATACAACGGGCTTACCCCACATAATGCCTACACCGCCCCAGCTTATCGTCATTGTGTTGAATTTTTCTCTGTCACCTGCAGTAACAAGCGCCCAATCATCACCGATAAGCTTAAACGGACTTTCAACAATTTCTTTCGGATTTATCTCTTTGAATGCTGACATATAGATCTTCCTTTCAACAATTGTGTTTTATATAATATGCTTTCAAAATTCTATTTTGAATAGACTGCATCATTTTTTGCCAAAAGATAGACACAGTATTGATTCATACTTATGCCCTCTTTCTTTGAATGTTCGGCAAGTGAGCGATGCAGACTTTTCGGGATTCTCAGCTTGAATTGTCCCGAATATTCTTCAAGACTGTCGGGTTCGTGAATTACAACTCCGCTTTCAAAGGCGGCTTCAAACCAGGCTTTTTTAGCGTTCTCTGCATTTGCAACAGCCGATTCAATCGTATCACCGCAGGCTATGCAACCCGGAAGCTCGGGAAATGATACAACAAAACCGCCCTCGTTCCTGTCCTCGACAATTTCCATACGATATGACATTGCAAGATAATCGTTAAGTGTTTTCATCATCTTTCGCCTCACTTTCAACAATTTGTCTTAATGCCTGTTTTCGTATTTCCGAATAATATTATATATGGTATCGCATATGGTGTCAACAGGTTTTTGAAGTGATTTCAGCGGTTTTCACAAAATGAAAAATATGCAAAATGGATGTATATGTATGTATGAATATGCATAAATGGATGAATAAAATGAATATTCATTTTTTGTGCATATATGCATTTTTCAGAAATTTCGAGGGGAATGTGACATATCAACCGCCAAAAACACTGATAATACAGCGAAAATAAAGCAGATTTCGGTCAATTTGTACCCAAAAATGCAAATTTGAAAAAACATTGAATATTTATTCAAAAAACACTTGATTTTTTGAAAACAGAGTGTATAATGTAAGAGTAATAAAAATTAATTAAAGGAAACACCGACATAAAGTGTTTCCAAATTCCGGAGGAATCAAAAATGGCTGACAATAAGATTAAAAAGGTAGTTCTTGCATATTCAGGCGGTCTTGATACTTCAATCATCATTCCGTGGCTTAAAGAAAACTACGACAACTGCGAAGTTATCGCTGTTTCGGGTGATGTTGGTCAGGGTACAGAGCTTGACGGTCTTGAAGAAAAGGCTATCAAAACAGGCGCATCAAAACTTTACATTGAAGACCTCAACAAGGAATTTGTTGACGAATATATCATTCCAACAGTAAAAGCAGGTGCTGTTTACGAGGGCAAGTACCTCCTCGGCACATCTTTTGCCCGTCCTATCATTGCAAAAAGACTCGTTGAAATTGCAAAAGCCGAAGGTGCTGACGCAATTTGCCACGGCTGTACAGGCAAGGGTAACGATCAGGTTCGTTTTGAACTTGCTATCAAGGCTTACGCTCCCGACATGAAGATTATCGCTCCTTGGAGAACATGGGAATTCAAGAGCCGTGAAGATGAGATTGAATATGCTGAAAAGCACAATATTCCGCTCAAGATTAACCGTGAAACAAACTACTCAAAGGATAAGAATCTCTGGCACTTGAGCCACGAAGGTCTTGACCTTGAGAATCCTGCAAATGAGCCGATGTACAATAAGGAAGGCTTCCTTGAACTCGGTGTTTCACCTGAGCAGGCTCCCGATAAGGCAGAATATGTAACTCTTACATTTGAAAAGGGTGTTCCCACAAAGCTTAACGGCGAGGCTATCGACAGCGTTGAACTCATTAAGGAACTCAACAAAATCGGCGGCAGAAACGGCGTCGGTATCACAGATATCGTTGAGAACCGTCTTGTTGGTATGAAGGCTCGTGGTGTTTATGAAACTCCGGGCGGTACAATCCTCTATGCTGCTCATGCAAAGCTTGAGGAAATCTGCCTTGACAAGGACACACTCCACTACAAGCAAAATGTTGCCAACGCTTTTGCAGAGCTCGTTTATGACGGCAAGTGGTACACACCTCTCCGTGAGGCTCTCTCAGCTTTCGTTGACAGCACTCAGGAGTATGTAACAGGTGATGTAAAACTTAAACTCTATAAGGGCAACATAATTGATGCAGGCGTAACAAGCCCGTATTCACTCTATGACGAGGAAATTGCTACTTTTGACGAAGATCAGGTTTATGACCAGAACGACAGTGCAGGCTTCATCAACCTCTTTGGTCTTCCAATCAAGGTTCGTGCAAAGAAAGGCCTTATCAAATAATTAAATCTTTGATTTGCATACATAATCAGGGGCAGGGAATTTCTCTGCCCCGATAAGTGTTTATTACACCTTTTTATTTTTATGCGATTTCATGCGTTTAATCCCTATATTTTGGTGCAAAGAAAACCGTTTCTCAATTGTAGCGGCGTTCAGCGAACG
>ERZ780106.552-NODE-552-length-14430-cov-2.661287_pt1 | contig 14430 bp, 10 predicted proteins | sample MGYA00511572_ERZ780106 | MGnify/ENA primary metagenome ERZ780106 (study PRJEB29588, sample SAMEA2161876) | human gut metagenome | biome: human gut; feature: human-associated habitat; material: faeces | place: Denmark | collected 2008/2010 ...
GAAGTATCTCTTACTTTGGGTCAACAACCAGAATAAAGAAACTCAATACTTGATTGAAGCAGCTATTAGCAAGAATATTATTCGTAAGAATAAGAACTTATATTACTATGGCACTGATGTAATTGGACGTAGTATGGATGAAGCTGTACTAATGCTTGATGATAAGAAAAATCAGGATATTAGATTAGCTATCATGCAAGAAATAGAATCCAAGTAAATATGACAATAGCAGAAGCACATATTGCATTTAAAGTAGAAGCTGACAAGAATGCTGTTAATATAGGCATGTCTGGATGTCCTTCTTTCTTACCAGAAGAAATAGATTATTGGTTATATACTGCTTATCTAAGTAAAATAGCTACTAAGTTTACTGGTAATAATACTATACAAACTTCTTTTGAAGGTAATACTAAACGTGTAGCAGATTTAGAAGGTCTAGTAAGAACAGACAAAGGGCTAACTTTGCTTAGTGAAACTACTAATAATAAATTAACACTTAATGATTTTAAATCAAGCATTAAGTATGGTAGTGATACACAAGATAAGCGTATGTACTTCATACAAGGCACTTTACATTTTGGTAGTAAACTAGCCAATGTTAAATTGATAAGTCATGAGAATGCTTTAAGGTTCTTAGAAACTTATAACAATAAGCCTTGGATAGAAGAACCTGTTGCTATATTAGAAGATAACAAGTTGATAGTGTTCGTGGATAGGGATCTTATGACAGGTCCCTATACTATCGACTTAACTTACTTAGCATATCCTCGTAAGATTAATAATCAGGATATTACATCTACATTAGATGAAATACCAGAGTATATGCAATATGAAGTAGTTAAGTTAGCTGCTGATATGGCATTAGAAAATGTTGAATCACCAAGAGTTCAATCACATCCACAGTATGTGGCACAATTAGCAGAATAATATGAGTAGCAAAGAAATGCAAATGGAGTTTGAGCGTAGACTCCAACTTATTAGTCCAGATCTCACTATAGAAAATAAACCGAATTCAGATTTGATTTTTTCTATACTTAATGAAGCACAAGATCGCTATGTAATGATGAACTATGTCGGTGATGATCAAATGGAGATTGAAACCAATACTCAAACTAGAAATACAGATTCTATTAAAAGTTTATTGGTTGAAAGAGAACTCACTCAAAGCGGTTCTACATCAAATGGTATAGCTAGATATAGATTGCCTTATTCTACTACTGATGAATATTTCTTATATGTGCATTCAGTAAGTAAAGTAAAAGGTACTTATAAGCAGTATACTACTGAAACTAAAGTAGATAATCAATTAGTAAAATATAGGGATCTACCAAAGTTTATGAAGACTGCTTATAATACACCAATTGTAAGACAACCAGCAGTAGCTTTAATATCTGATCCAACTACTAAGTATATGTACATGGAAGTAGTAGTAGATGCTTATACTACCTTAAGTGGTGTTATTCTTACTTACTATAGAAAACCATTAAGATTTAATACTACAACTGGTGCTTCAAAATGTGAATTACCTGAATCTGTTCATAGTGAAATAGTTGATCTTGCTGTTAATATGTTTATTACAGAAGGTAAATACAGATTACAAACTAAACCATCTAACCAAAGTAATAGAGAATAATTATGAAGTTCATTGAATTACAAACTGCATTTGAAACCGAAATAGGTTTACTTGATAACAATATTGAGAAGCCAGTTACAGCAGATATTGAATATTGGTTAATGGCTGGTTTAGATAAGTTTATTAAAACTAGATACTCAGGTATTAATTACAAGCGTACAGCATTTGAACAGGATCAGAAAAGAATTGATGATCTTCGTACACTTGTAACCAATAAGACATATCAGTTTACAACATTCCCAGAAGAACAAGTAGTTACATTACCAACAGATTATATGTTTACTTTAGGTGAAACAGCAGTAATCTATAGTAATAACAACTGTTGGCCTAAGGGACCAAATGGTCAACCTAGGACTAAACACACAGATGTGTTAGAAGCTACTATTGAGAATTTTGATAGACAAAGACAAAATACATTATCAGAGTATAGATTACATGGTACTTCAGCAAGACCTTTGAGATTATATCAAGGTAATGAAATCCATTTATATACTGATGGTAATTACAATATAAAGAATTATATCCTCACATACTTGAGGACTCCTAAAAAGATTAGCCTGACTGATGCTCCTTTTGATGAGTATACAGATATGCCAGTATCAACTCATTCAGAAATTGTGAAGCTAGCAGCGGAGTTATACTTGGAAAACCAGGCTAATCCAAGATATCAATCGTATATTAATGAGATAAATACGATGGAATAAAGTTTAGTTTACGCGGAAATCTGAAACATGGAAAGTAGAAGACTAAACCAGTTAAACTAAGCGCTTTTAAACGTTTAACTTAAAATTAAAATAATATGCTACAAAAGGTAAATACGGTACTCATTGCTAAGACAGCTCCGGCTTCGTTCTCTAATGTAGATTCTTTAGCTGATGGTGCTATCGCTTTGTTTGATGAAAACAAAAAACTGTTGACAACAGCTGCCAATGCTGCTGCTGCTAATGCTATTTATGTTGGTGTTTGTCAGGGTACAGAAGACGTATATAATGAAAAAGGTGAGAAAACTACTAAGGCTGTGATTAAGTATTCTATGCCTATTCAGAAAGGTTCTTGCCCTTCTATGGTTATCACTCCGTTCGTAGCTAAAGCTGAAGATAAAATTGTTATCACGGCTACTAATGTTACTCCGGAAATTGGTCACCGTTATGTTTTGCGTCTTGTTTATAATGACATTCACGAAGCTCCGGGTCAGTTTACTCATACTTATGAAGTAATCGCTAAGACTACTGCTCCGAAAGATTTGATTGACGCTTTTGTAAAGAAGATTAACAATCACAAAGGTGCTCGTGTAGTAGCTACTTCTAGCGCTGCTGTTCTTACTTTGAATGCTAAGGAAATTCCTTACAATCAGGGTATTACGACAGACGCAGGCTATTGCCAGGTATCTGTAGAAGCTTTCATGTGTACAACAATTCCTTCTGGCTTACTGAGCAATGTAATGTATCCGATTTCTAATCTGACAATTGCTAAGACTCAAGGTACTCCGGGTCGTGGTAATGCTTACATTGTTCGTGATCGTGAAAATTGGAACTTAGGATATGAAGGCATTCAGTACCGTGCTAATGCTATCTATCCGTATATCGCTCCGGAATTCAGATCTGAATTGGATGTAGAATATGATACTATTACAATTGAATGGGATAACAAATATCTGTCTAATGACAATCAGTACATTAAGACTACTCCGTTATCTGCTGAAATCTATGTTAACAAAGGACAGATCTCTACAAATGCTCTGTTTGTTAATATGATTAAGTCATTCATTGCTGGTACAGATGTAACTGCTTAATTAGCAAATAAATTTAACCATAAAAGGGGATTGGGGAAGTTATCCCCAGTCCCTTTTTTATTTATACGATTGATATGAATGAAATTAATGAATCTCTGTATTACGCAGAAGTTAAATTATTAAAGAATTACTGTAGCAATTGTTTGGATAACAAAATGAAAGAGTTAATTATGATGTTCTTATTTAAGAAAACTCTTTATGATAATGCTACAGAATTAGGTTTAACAGAAGATGCTGATCTGTATTACAAAGAAATGCTGAATATGTTAAATCTTAGAAAGTGTGATTGTAATATAATGTGTAACAGTTGTAATAAATGTGGTAATGGAACTTGCACAATATGTAAATAAAGTTGGGGAATTAGTTAATCAGTCTACTAAGTGCAATGTAGAATTAGATAAAGTTTCTATTACCAATTTAGTATTATTGTTGCATTTAGGCAAATTATCTAGTTGGGCTAGTACTAAAGTAGATGATGAAGATTTCCCCATTACTCAGGAAGATGTAGATAAAATTATAGAATGTATGCATTGTTTAAAAAAACAAATTAATTTCTATCCAGAAAAAGATATCGACGATGATTGTATATTAACAGAAGTAGAAGAACATATAATTCAAGAGTAATATGAATAAAAAGATATCACAATTTGAACTAACAACTAAACTGCAAGAGCAAGACCTCATTACCCTTGTACAAGATGGTAGTAATAAAAATATTACTAGTGGAAGCTTTACTACATCACTATCAGGTACATTTGCTACTAATGAGAGAGTAGATGGGATTGAAGAAGATGTGGCTAATCTTGATACCAAAGTAGATAATAATTATGTAGATCTATCCAACAAGATAGTAGAAGGAGATACTAATGTTACTAATAATCTAAGTAGTAATATTAATAGTTACTATGATGTACTAAACAATAAGATCATTACTCTTGAAGATAAACACGATAAAGATTTAACTGAAGTTAATGATACAGTACAGGGTTGGATAGATACTATTGATGATAAGTCTACTAAAGAACAATTACAAAACCTATTAAATAGGTTGATTGAAGATGAAAACATCATTACAGCATTAGCAGATTTAATTGCAAATGGTGGCGGTAGTGGTGAAGCACCTGGTTTTCACACACAACCTACTAGTACTATATTTCCACTATCTGGGTATTATAAAGGTGAAAATGCTGATCCTTTAACTACTACTGATACTTTAAATCAAGCTTTAGGTAAATTGGAATGCCAGATAGATAATATTGCTTCAAGCAGCTCTGGTTCACTTCCTTTAATTAAAACTGGGCAAACTACTGCACCTAGCGATGGTACAATATATACTTCAGGTAAAGTAAAAGAAGATTATCTACGCAAAGATGGTGATACAGCAACAGGTTATACTACATTTTTGGCAGGTATACAAGGTGGCAAAACCTTTAGATCTGGTTGGGATGGTGAAGGAGCTAGTTTGTGGCCCGTAAATACCAAATGGCATTTAGAAGTAGATGATTTATTTGTTCGTGGTAATCTAACAGTAAATGAACTAATTGTAAATGAAATAAAAGCTGTTGGCGGAGATATATTAGTTACGATGGCTGATATGGAAATCGTTGAAGTAGTAGACGGCAGTGACGGTTGGACTTGCTATTTTGATGATGAAGATGGTACTAAATACAATCAATTTAGGGTAAGAGACCAGGCTATATGTCAGAAATTTGATGGAAAGAATGTAAAAAGATACTGGAGAATGGTATCTGAAGTAGGTAATAACTACATTGTTCTTTCTAAAAGCGTATGTGAACCAGGTAGCGCTAATCCTGAAGTAGGAGATAAAGTCTTATTGTTAGGTCATAGGGTAGAAGCAGATCCTGAATTGAATTCATCTATGAATGATAGACGTAATGCTATATTCATTTCAGCTAAAGGTGAAGGTTCTCCTAGAATTGCTTTCTATGATAACATCGATGACTTTACTTTGGCTGGTAAAGATCGTACTGTAATCGGCAAAGAAAGTAAGTTTGTTGGTACTCTGATGCAGACTACAGAGACTGGTGATGTAGTTAGAGTTCCTGTATATAGAGGAGAATGGAATCCTGATACTACTTACAATTATTATGATCAAGTTACATATCAAGGTAGTTTGTGGATTGCTATGAGGGATGGTGTCACTAGTGTACCTGGTCCAGATAATGATGAATGGCAATTACAAGTATCGAAAGGTGATTCAGGTAAACCTGGTGATGATGTAGCTAAATGGGTTGAAATCACTGGTACAAGACTGTTCTTATATGATGCTCCTGATTACTCTGGTACACCAACTCCGTCATCTGTGGTACTATATTGTAATACTTATGGTATGACTAATCCTACATATGAATGGAGATTATTAACAGAACCTATAGAAGTAATTGGTAACAATGTAAGTACAGAGATACCTCATACAATATTTACTACAAGAACAGCCAATGTGCGTTGTGTAGTTACAGATTCAGATGGTAGTCAATACTACGATGATATACAAATTGCTAAATTAGCAAATGGTGCTGAAGGATTAGATGCATATTATGTAGATTTAACAAATAGTACTGTAAATATACCTTATGATTCATCTGGCAATACTCCATTAGTAAATTTAAATACTATTTATACAGAAGTGTATGCATATCATGGCATAGATCCTATAGAAATTGTATCTATAGAAGCTTCTACGATTAATGGAAGTGCTACAGTTGAAATACAAAACAACCGTATTACATTAAGCACAATTACTACAGTAAGTGCTACTATAAGATTAACTATAAAAGTTACAGATGCTACTATCCTTACTAAGGATTGGTATATAAATAAAACTCATGATGGAGAATCTGGATTTGATGGTGTAGATGCAGCATATGTGATGGTTACAGGAGAACAAGTATTTAAATATACTTCTAATGCTACTACTCCCATTCCGGCTACAATTAATTTATTAGCTACTGCATTTAATATAGAATCACCTATGTTTTACTGGTACTGGGCTCTACCTGGTACAAACGATTGGCAAGAACTAGTAAATGAAACAGGTAACAACCTATTAGTAAGTCCTACTGGTAATTATTTCTCAGGTAATAATGAAGTAACATTTAAGTGTGAAGTTACATCTACTAATGGAGGTGCTACATATATGGATATGATGACCATCAATAAACTATATGATGGTAAAGATGGTGAAGGTGGTTACAGAGGTACGTTAACAAATGAAGCTCATACTGTATCTGCTAACTTTAATGGAGAAGTAGATCCTACAGAATTATCTAGGGCTGTAACTGAAACTCGATTATGGTTTGGTATAGATCAAATTGAAAATAATAATTATTCTATTACAAGTACATTAATAAGTGGTGATGGTTCAGTAAATGTAGACAATACTAGTAAGAAAGTAACAGTAACATCTCTTACTTCGGATACTGCTGTATGGAGAATTCATTTCTTAGTTGATGCTAAAGAAGTAGATGTTTGTGATTTTACTGTTACTAAAGCTAAAGGTGGTGCAGCAGGTTATCAACCAATATCAATATACTGTATGACTAATAGTACACCTAGCAGACCTACATTGACTACTAGACCTTCTTCCTCTGGTACATCCAGCGGTGGTTATACTTGGTATCTTGATCCTACTTACTCTACTAGTTATGCTACATGGGAAAGTCATGGTAACATAGACCCTAATAATAATGGTGTAGTTGTAGTAGACCAAACTACCGGGTATAGATGGACAGCTCCAGTAAAGATAAGCGGTAAAGATGGTGAGCAGGGACCACAAGGTGATAGAGGACCTGCGGGTTCTTCTGGTTCTGACGGATCTGATGGTTTAGATGGACCAGGATTGAATTATAGAGGTGCTTGGACATCTGGTAAGACTTATGGTTGGACAGCGGGAAATGCAGGTAATGTGAGAGACGTTGTTAAAGATGGTAGTTACTACTATATGTGGAATAAATACTATAGGGGTACTGCACCAGTAGCTTCAAGTAGTAATAAACCATCTAATAGTTATACTACTGTAGACGGTACTTCCGGTAGATACTGGACTAGATTTGGTTCATCCTTTGAATCAATAGCTACTGGTTTGTTATTAGCAGAAACAGCAACTATTGCAGGTTGGGAATTTGCTGATCAATATATTTATGCTCAATCTAATACTATGCGTTTAGATGGAAGAACTTCACCATTAAGCGATGTGCATTTAGCAGCTGGTAGCAATGCAGCATCTAGTCCTGGTAGTGCGCCTTTTAGGATAAAAAAAGATGGAAGTATGGTTTCTACTAAAGCTAATATTACTGGTACAATATCAGCAAGTAGTGGTGATATTGGTGGAGTTCAAATTAGTAATGGTTTAAGAGGAAGTGGATGGTCATTAAGTAACTCCGGATATTATTGTAGTGGGGATGGAGTTAACGCTGGTTTTGGTATCAATTCTGCTCCAGCCACATATGGTAAAAATCTTCCAATGTCTGTGAGTTATTCTAACAATATTTATGGAGATTATATAATAGGTGGTGCAATTAGCGCGAGTAACTCTCAAGGTTGGGCAGTAGGTTTAGCTATTAATAGTGGTTTTCTTTGGTGTAGACACGGAGTTCTTGATACATGTAAAGCACAGTTAAATCCTTCAGCTAGTAATAATTCAATTCAGTTAGTATGGCCGTCAGGATCTTCGGGTAGTGGTTACGGCTGGAGATTTGAAATTTATAGTACGAGCTATAGTACTGTGTATTTACCAGAAAGAAGTACGTTAACCAAACATTTAGGTTACAGTAATAATGCTTATTTTAATGTAGAACTATTATTGTATGCTTCTAATTGGGGTACCGATTATAATATTTTTCCTTCTCCTGGAATGAGTATGTTTGACGAATCTGGCCGCAATATAAGTAGTTATAAACTTTCAAAAGCTATGGCACGAAGATTTTTAATTACTGCGTCAGATACTTATTATGCAAGAGTAATATAATATATGCGAATTATGACAATTATAGTAAGAAAAACAGACGGGTATGTGATAAATAGTGATGAATTTAATGGTATAAGTATGGCAGATCAAATTAATATTTTGATAAACAACTTAGACTCTAATTATTACGATGTAGTAGAAGTTGAAGATCCTCACGACGAAGTTATAAAATATCTAATGAAACGATATTTTTATAAAAATGGAGAATTACTATGTACTTATTACATTACGCCAGAATTAGAAGAGGCTCTTAAAGAAGCTGAAAACGAATTAGCTTCTACTGACTATATAATAACTAAAGCCGCAGAATGCATGGCATTAGGACAAGAACTTTCGTCACAATATAATTATACCGAGATTGCGGAAAGAAGGCAAACACTTAGAGATATCATTAACGATCTTAGACAGAAAAAAGAGGATTATCCTTTTACAAGCATGTATATCACTGAACCATTAATCTATAAACAATCCAACGATGATAAAGAATAATGTATATTATGAATTCTTTGCAAGCTATGTGGTACCCAATTCTAATGAAGTTGGGTACTGGATAGACTTGGGAGCAAATTCAAAAGGAAAAGTAATTAAAGTATATAATCCTGATATTAAGTCTTGGGTTAAACTAACAGATGCTACTAGTGAAGATGCTGTTGCTCCTTTCATTGGTTCTAATGGTAACTGGTGGATAGATAATCGTGATACAGGTATCCCTGCTTCTGGTAAAAGTCCAATTATTGGAGAGAATGGTAATTGGTGGATATTTGATTCTGCATATAATGAGTATGTTGATAGTGGTTATACAGCGTTTGGTAGAAGTGCTTATGATTATGCTATAGAGCATGGGTATACAGGTACTGAAGAAGATTTTAGTAGAATGCTTGCAGAAGTACCTAATGCAGTTAAAGATGCTAAACAAGCTGTAAAAGACTCAAAAGAAGTACTTCAGAATCCACCAAAGATTGTAGATGGTAATTGGTATATCTATGACTATGTAAATGATACTTATCAGGATAGTGGTATCAATGCCGTTGGTGACGCATTTACTATTGTAAAGACATACCCTTCAATCCAAGCTATGCAAGATGATTACAATAATCCTGAAGTAAAGACAGGACAATTTGTAATGATCGATACTGGTGATGTTGAAAATGAAGAGGATTCTCGATTGTATCTAAAAGGAGATACTGAATGGAAATTCATATCAGACTTATCTGGTGCACAAGGTATTCAAGGTTTATCAGCATATCAAGTAGCAGTACAGCATGGCTTTGAAGGTACAGAAGCTGAATGGTTAATCTCTTTGAAAGGTGAGAAAGGTGAAACTGGACCTAAAGGAGATAAAGGTAATACTGGAGAAAAGGGAGATACTGGTGAAAGAGGACCTCAAGGATTACAAGGAGAAAGAGGTTTGCAGGGTATTCAAGGTGAACAAGGCGAGCCAGGTATTCAAGGACCTATTGGTCCCAAAGGTGAAAAAGGAGATCAGGGAGAACGAGGACCACAAGGTCCGCAAGGGCAAATTGGTCCACAAGGACCTAAGGGAGACACTGGTTCAGGATTAAATATTAAGGGAGAATTAGATTCTGAAGCAGGTTTACCACAAGAAGGTGTATCTGGTGATGCTTGGTTAATTTCTGGTAATCTATATGTATATGTGGGTGAAAATGGTAATGTTGTATCTAATCCTAAATGGAGTAATGTAGGTAGTATTCAAGGACCACAGGGACCTGTAGGACCTAAGGGAGAACAGGGAGAACCTGGTCCTAAAGGTGAACCAGGAGCTAATGGTGCACCTGGGGAACAAGGTCCAAAAGGTGATCCTGGTGAAAAAGGAGAGAAAGGAGACCCAGGTAGTGATGCTTCTGTAACCAAACAGAATGTAGAATCTGTACTTACTGGGGACATTACTAGTCACAATCACGACAGTAGATATATATCTAAAAGCAATACTAGTACATATACACCTACTACAGATTATCATCCTGCTACTAAGAAGTACGTTGATGATACTGTAGCAGCAGTAGATGTTACTGAACAAATCTCTGGTAAAGCCGATAAGGCTTATGTAGATAGTAAGTTAGATACCAAAGTGGATAAAGTATCCGGTAAACAATTAAGCACAAATGATTACACCAATGACGATAAAACTAAGTTAGCTGGTATTGCTGCAGGGGCTGAAGTAAACGTCAATGCTGATTGGAATGCTGAATCTGGAGATGCACAGATACTTAATAAACCTACTATCATTACTGAGGAACAGGTAGATCAAAAGATTAATGCGGCTATAGGTTCAGTATATAAAGTAAAAGGTTCTGTAGCTAATTATAATGCTTTACCTACCAAAGATGTAAGTATCGGTGACGTGTATAATCTTGAAGATACAGGGGCTAATTATGTAGCTACTTCAACTACTCCAGATTGGGATAAGTTAAGCGAAACAGTAGATCTTAGTGGGTATTTAACTAAGACTGATGCAGCTAGTACTTATCAACCAAAAGGCAATTATCTTACTTCAGTACCTGAAGAATATGTAACCGAAACTGAATTAAATGCAAAGGGTTATGCTACTACTACTCAAGTCAATACAAAATTAGATTCTTCTGCATATACCGCTACAGATGTATTATCCAAAGTAAAGACAGTGGATGGAGTTGGTAGTGGTTTAGATGCCGATTTACTTGATGGTAAACATGGCAACGAGTATGCTTTAAAAACAGATATATCTGATGAAGTATATATAAGCGAAGGTACACAACCTGATGGCGAACAAGAAATATGGGTTGACTTATCAGACAATACTTTTGATGAATTAGTAGTTACAGAAGCACCTAAAGATGGTAAACAGTATGCTAGACAGAATGGAACATGGGTAGAAGTAGAAGCAGCACCTAAAGATGAAACTGTTAAAATAACTGTTGCAAGTAATCAGTTATCAGATTCTAACATTAATGGTGTTACTATTACTATAGCTTATGGTGAAACTTCTAAAGTACTTACATGGGAAGGAACTGAACTTACTGCCACAATTCCAGTAAATACTACATATACTATTACTTGTAGTGATGTAACTGATTATGCTAAACCACAATCTCAAACATTTATTGCAGAAGCAGGTAATATTAGGATTATAACATTAACTTATAATACCACAATTGTAACAATTAATGTTACTAGCAATCATCCTGAATTACTTTCTAATAAGGTTGATGTAAAGTTATCAGGTTATGTAACTAAAACACTTTCTGGTAATCGTACCTATACTGTAAAAATTCCAACTGGTGCTCAATATACTATTGAGGGTACTGAAGTATCTGTTTTTAGTTCTCCTAATTTTAGGAAATGGGTCACACCAGATTCTATAACTTCTACAGCAAATGGAGTAGCTGAAGAAAAAACATTAATGTATCGAGGAGCTAAATTGAAAATAAAATTAGCAAAAGATATTAGCGGTTTAGCAGACGTATATGTGTATTCTAATACTGTACCAAAGGAAAGTTCCTATACTTTGGTTACAAGGGATACTGATGAAAATACATTTGTATTACCAACTACTGAAACTTGGACTATTGAACCTAGATCCGTAGCAGGATACATCACCCCAGAGATTCAAACTATTCAAATAAGTAGTTTGGATGATGTGAAAGAGATCACTCTTGATTGGGAACAGATCAATGAAGAAACACACGCTATGTGGGTCCAATTTGACGAAACCACAAGTACCACTACACTAGAAAGAGGTGGTAATTTAGATATCATTACTAACCTTACTAGTAAATTTAAAAGATGTTTAGCGTTACCTCAGGATGATGGTTCTGCTGCTATTGCCTATTTAAATTCTACGGATAGTAATAAATGGGAAGATGGTTCTACTGTTAACCGTACTGGTGCTTATCATTATGTATATTACATGGTTCATTTCCCTAAATATTATTATCGTACAGAACTAGTGAGTATAGGTAAATTCAAATTGTATATATCTGATAGAAAGCTTACCGATTCTTATAAAGAAGAAAGAGAATGTTTGATTGGTGTATTTGAAGCATATAATACTGACGGTAAATTAACCAGCAGACCCAATACGACTAGTACTGGAAATCAAACTATAGAAACCTTTTTCAATCAAGCACAAACCAATGGTTCAAATTGGGGATTGATTGATTATAGAGCCCATAAAACTATTGCTAATTTATTCTGTGCTAAATATGGTAATACGAATATAAGTACAGATAATAGTAGCATACCTTGTTCCGGTGGTACATGTTCTTGGGATAGTTCGACAGGTGCCACAGTGTCATTAGGTAACAGGGATGGAAAGTCTAGTAAAAGTAGTAATTTCTTAGGTCTTGAAAATTGTTATTATGGTAAATACGAATTCGTACAAGGAATTAATATTATTGATAGACGATGGATAGTGTACGATGGAGGTCTCAAAGTAAATACTGACCTTGCCGGTTTAACATCTGCAGGATATACAAACGTAAGACAAATTGTTGCCTCTTCTAGCAGCAATACTGCTGCCTCTTCTAGTGGTTGGATTACTGGTATTACTCACGGAGAATACGCGGATATTATGCCTACTTACGTTAGCGATGGATCAGACACTACATATTATGCAGACTATTACTATCAAAATACGGGTTATAGGGTTCTGCTGCGGTCGGGTGATTCGGGCCGTGGGTCTCATTGCGGGGTCTTCTGTTCGAATGCTGCTTATGATTCGTCGGCTTCGTCTTCGTATGTCGGTTCGCGGTTGGGCTTTTATGGAAATATAGTAGTTAAAACAAAAGAAGAATTTTTGGCGTTAGAGCCTGGGTTTAATGGATAAACCTATAAAACTAGAGTATTAACAAAGGCGGGATCTAAAAGAATGGTTTGATTAGATGAAGATGTATTAAAAAGTAAGTCAGGTAATTCAGACAATGAGTCTAATTGCAGAGTCTTCTATTCGAATGCTAATAATGATTCATCGAATTCGAATTCGAATATCAGTTCACAGTGAAATTTTGGAAGTTTTTATTGTATAAATTAGATCAGCCTCACCCCTTGGTGAAAAATAACAGGTGCTTTGAAGGGACCCTAGTAGTATTGGATGAACGGGTCCTAACACCAAAATAGCTAATGAAACGCATTGGTAATATTTTCAATAGAATTATCGATTTTAACAATCTTGTTCTAGCAGATAAAAAAGCAAGACTTAATAAAAGCAAACGTTATGGTATTGCTAAATTTGATAAACATTCGCATGAGAATTTATTGAAACTACAAAGAATGTTTATCGAAGGTACGTATAAAACTTCTGAATATGATATCTATACTATTATTGCTGATAGAGGTCATAAAGAAAGAGAAATATATAGGTTACCTTATTTTCCAGACCGTATAGCTCATCACGCTATAATGAATGTTATAGAACCTTATTTAGTTAAGCGGTTTACTTCAGATACTTACAGTTGTATTAAAGGCAGAGGTATTCACTTAGCAGTAAAAAGATTGAAACACGCATTAAAAACAGATCCAAAGAATACTAAATATTGTTTGAAACTGGATGTAAAGAAATTCTTTCCTTCTGTGAATCAAAAGATTATGATGGATTTATTTAGTAGAGTATTCAAAGATAAGAGGTTTCTGAATTTAATATCTGAGATAATTTATTCTACAGATAAAGGATTACCTATTGGTAATTATATATCACAGTTTGCTGCTAATCTTTATTTAACATGGTTTGATAGATGGGTAAAGCAGAAATTAAAAATTAAACATTATTTCAGATATTGTGATGATTTACAAGGATGGTACTAGGATGGTTGCTGTTTTAACTGATTATAAAAGTAATCCTATAGCTGATGCTACTGTTTACTTTAGTATTAATGGTGTAACTTATGTTAGAACTACTGATGTTAATGGTTCTGCTTCTATAGGGTTAAACTTAGGTTCTGGTGTATATGGTGCTTCTGTTTATTATAATGGTTCTGATATGTATGATAAAGTAAGTAAAAATATTACTGTAACTATTAATCC
>ERZ780106.569-NODE-569-length-14231-cov-3.253245_pt1 | contig 14231 bp, 10 predicted proteins | sample MGYA00511572_ERZ780106 | MGnify/ENA primary metagenome ERZ780106 (study PRJEB29588, sample SAMEA2161876) | human gut metagenome | biome: human gut; feature: human-associated habitat; material: faeces | place: Denmark | collected 2008/2010 ...
CAGCAAGGGCTGCTGCCGGTAAAGGGTTGAAAGTCATGCTTATAGAAAGCAGGGGATATGTAGGTGGCAATCTCACCATCGGTCTCCCGATTCTGGGTTTCCTCGGAAGGAAGGGAAATCAGGTAGTCGAAGGCCTGCCGCAGATGCTTATCGACAGATTGCGCGCGAAGGGCAAGGCGTCTGAACATAAGCCTTGCAAGAATCACGTCAGTCTGACCATCATTGACTCGGAAGAGGTAAAGGATGTGGCTCTCGGAATGCTCGAGGAAGTAGGCGTGAAAATTCTGTTCTACGTTTTCTGCTCAGATGTCATCAAGGAGGGCAATGAGGTGAAGGGCGTGATAGTCGAGAGCAAGGAAGGCCGTGAAGCGATTCTTGCGAAAACCGTCATTGACTGTACAGGTGACGCAGATGTGGCTTACCGTGCAGGCGTAGAATGTCACAAAGGCGACAAGGACGGCGGAATGCAGCCTCCTACACTCATGTTCTGCATGAGAGGTGTCAATGTCCCTGAACTCCGTGATGCCATCGTGAACCACCACGAGGAGTATGATATGGACGTGATGCCGCCTGAGCAGTTCAAGGAAGGGCCGTTCATCGTGGTCGGTTTCAGAAACAAGATCAATGAAGCCCGCGAAAAGGGTTATTCGATTCCTGTAGCGAGGACCATCCTCATTACCGGACTTGCGGATGATGAGATCTGGGTCAATATGTCCAGAGTCTGCGGAGTGGACTCCACGAAACCGGAAAGCTACACCAACGGTGAAATCACTGCTCGTACGCAGAATGATGAAATCGAAAGATATCTGCGTGACTTCATACCGGGATTCGAACATGCATGGAGAGACAAGGTCGCTTCATTTATGGGAATACGCGAAAGCCGTGTGATAAAAGGCAAATATGTGTTGACGGCGGATGATATCCTTTCCTGCCGCAAATTCGAGGACTCGATAGGTGTGGCAAGTTATCCTGTGGATATCCATCACAGTCACGGAGATGACTGCACTATGATGTGGTGCCCTGACTGTTACGACCTCCCGTATCGTATGCTCGTGCCGGAAAATGTTGAGAATCTGCTTGTTGCGGGCCGTTGTGCATCGATGACGCATGAGGCTATGGCTTCAGCTCGAGTGATGTCCACCTGTATGGTGATGGGCGAGGGCGCAGGAAGAGCTGCCCGAATCGCAATCGAGGAAGGCGTGCCTGTTTCCAAGGTCAATGTGGAAGAAGTCCGGAAGGACCTGCGTGAAAGCGGAGCGTATCTCAGAGACTAATCGACAATCACACATCTTTAATACACTGAACCGACGTGAAAACATTGAAATACATACTTTCAGCTGCATTGGCATTGACAATGACAGTAGCGGCGACAGCCAAGATCGAGCGTGCTCCTCAGGAAAAAGGCACGCACAGGGTCTTGACCTGCAATATCAGAATTACCGGACTCAGCGAGGACGAAAATACTCCGGGCCAATGGGAAAACAGGAAGGAGGTCTGCAGGGACGTGATTCTTTCGCAGAAACCTGACATCATCTGTATGCAGGAGGTGATATATGAGTCATATGCATATATGAAGAAGGAGCTCAAGGGCTATACTTCATTTGGCTTTACCGGGCCGGAGATGGATCCGTACACTGAAGGATATCATTACATCGGTAAGAATGTGATTTTCTTCAGGACTTCGAGGTATGAAATGACCGGTTCCGGCTGCTATTGGCTTTCTGAAGATCCGCTTATCGGTGGCAGCCTTTCATGGAACACGACTCGTGCGAGACATTGTAACTGGCTGAGACTCAGAGATAAGAAAACAGGAGAGGAGTTCCGCATAATGGATATCCATCTGGACCACAAGACTGAGCTGGCTCGTCAGGAACAGACCAAGTTGACTATTCGCGAGACCTCGCAGTATGCGGAGGATTTTCCGCAGATCCTGTGCGGTGATTTCAATTCCGGACCGAAGAAGGCGGCAGCAGGATTTTTGCGTGAGGCCGGATGGAAAGACGCTTATGAGACGCTCGGCATCCCTGAACGGAATTCGTTCCATGGATTCAAGGGCGAGAATTATAAGAAACCGAAGCCGAGAATCGACTTCATCTTCATGCGCGGTGCTGTGCAGCCTGTGTATTGCAAGATGCTGACGGATGCTGTCAATGGCATTCTCCCGAGTGACCATTATTTCATTGTGGCGGATTTGAAGATAGGAAATAACGACTAAATTTTCGATATATGACATCAGACCAGGCCGGAATCAGGCAATACATTGAGGAAAACAAGGACAGGTTCTTCGAGGAACTGTTCTCGCTTATGAGAATACCTTCGGTCAGCGCGAAGCCGGAGAACAAACAGGACATGTGGAAGTGTGCGGAGCGTTATGCAGAACTTCTCAGGGAGGCCGGTGCAGATGAGGCCGGTGTGTTCCCGACAGAGGGGAATCCTGTAGTCTTCGGGCAGAAGATCATTGACCCTGCATTTAAGACGGCATTGGTTTACGGTCATTATGACGTGCAGCCGGCAGAGCCTCTCGAGAAATGGAAGTCGGATCCTTTCGAGCCGGAAATCCACGACGGAGCCATCTGGGGACGCGGTGCCAATGACGACAAGGGCCAGACTTTTATGCACGTGAAGGCTTTCGAGTACCTTGTAAGGAACGGACTGCTCAAGCACAATGTGAAATTCATCTTCGAAGGTGAGGAGGAAGTCGGCAGCAAGAATCTTCCGGCCTGGGTCGAAGCTAACAAGGAAAGGCTTGCCTGCGACGTGATTCTCGTTTCGGACACGACAATGTTGTCCGACAAGGTGCCTTCCATCAACTGCGGAATGCGCGGCGTGACTTATCTTCAGGTCAATGTCAAGGGACCTGACAAGGACTTGCATTCAGGACATTACGGCGGGGCTGTGGCCAATCCGATAAATACCCTGTGTGATATGATTTCGTCATTGATAGACAAGGACGGAAGAGTCACCATTCCGGGGTTCTATGACGATGTGGAGGAACTTTCTGCTGAGGACAGGGCTTCACTCGCACGTGCGCCGTTCGATATGGAAGAGTATAAGGAAAGCATCGGCGTCAAGGAAGTCCAGGGCGAAAAGGGCTTCACTACGCTTGAGCGTACGGCGATAAGACCTTGTCTGGATGTATGCGGAATCTGGGGTGGCTATACTGGAGCAGGCAGCAAGACGGTGCTTCCGTCAGAGGCTCATGCCAAAATTTCCATGCGCATCGTGCCGAACCAGAAGGCTGACAAGATCATTGACCTGGCTGCAAAGCATATCCTCGCGATAGCGCCTCCTTATGTCGAGGTCAGCGTCGAGAAGATGGAGGCGGGCAACGGATTCCTGATTCCGATCACTTCTCCGGCTTACAAGGCAGCATCCCGTGCGATGACGGAAGTCTATGGTATTGAGCCTGTTCCAAGTCGTGGCGGCGGCAGTATCTGTGTGCTTGCGGACATGAGGAATATTCTCGGTGCGGACCCTCTGCTGATGGGCTTCGGTCTTGAGCGTGACACCATCCACTCTCCGAACGAGAGTTATCTGCTCCGTCAGTTCTATGCTGGAATTGAGTCTATAACCCTGTTTTACGAATATTGGAAATAATCATAATAAACTAATAATGAACGAATTGAATACTATACTGGGAAATTTCGCGATTGAGGGCGAAATCAGTGAAATCAAGCCTCTCGGCAACGGACTTATCAATGACACTTACAAGGTGACTACAGCCGGCGATGCGCCTGACTATGTGCTGCAGCGAATCAACAATGCCATCTTCCAGGATGTGGACATGCTTCAGAACAATATCGAGGCTGTTACTTCCCACATCCGCAAGAAACTTGTCGAGGCAGGGGAAAATGACATTGACCGTAAAGTGCTGAGATTTATTCCGTTGAAGGACTCGGCCAAGACTTATCTTGAGGTGGACGGAAAGTTCTGGAGAGTATCTGTTTTCATTCCTGACGCCTACACTTACGAGACTGTAAATCCGGAGTATTCTTACTGTGCCGGCAAGGCTTTCGGAAATTTCGAGTCAATGCTTTCTGACCTCGACACCGAGCTCGGCGAGGCAATTCCTGATTTTCACAATATGGAACTCCGTATGGCTCAGCTTATCGACGCCGTGGAAAATGACTGCCGCTGCAGGATTGACGAACCGGAAGAAGGCGACGGAAGGGAGCCTATTGCTGATGACACTGACCACAGTGACGAGGTTGTGGCAATGCTGGATGACATCGACGAGCACAGTGAAGAGATGTGCAAAGCTGAGCGTATGTATCGCGACGGGCAGCTGTCTAAACGTATCTGCCACTGCGATACCAAGGTCAATAACATGATGTTCGACAAGGATGGCAACGTCTTGTGTGTCATCGACTTGGATACTGTGATGCCGAGCTTCGTGTTCTCGGATTTCGGTGATTTCCTGCGCACTGCGGCCAATACCGCGCCTGAGGATGAGCCGGATACTTCCAAGATCAGTTTCAATATGGATATCTTCAAGGCGTTCGCACGTGGATATATCGAGTCCACCAAAGGCTTCCTGACTGACGTGGAGAAGGAGAATCTGCCTTATGCTGCATGTATGTTCCCGTTTATGCAGGCTGTGAGGTTCCTCGCTGACTATCTGAATGGCGACACCTATTTCAAGACCAAGTACATCGACCATAACTTTGTCCGTGCGCGTGCCCAGATGACTCTGTTCCACAGCGCAATGGATCATCGTCAGGAGATGACCGACTTCATCAACAGCCTTTAATATTTTCTAAGAGGGTGACCCGGATTTTTTTGGACACCCTCCTTCGTATATCCTGTTTTTAAGAATGCGACTACAGAGTGTATGAAATGCTCAGATAACATAATTGTCAGAAAAACTGAATTAAATGACATCGAGCATTTGAAAGATATATTCGCCCGCGCAAGGTCTTTTATGGAAATGACCGGCAATCCCGACCAGTGGGGAGACGGCTACCCGAGCGAAGAGCTCATTTTGGATGATATCAGCAGTGGGGACAGCTACGTCTGCGTCTCGGAAGGACGTGTTGTCGCCACTTTCGTCCTGCGCGGCGGTGATGATCCTACCTATGCGCAAATATATGAAGGCCAATGGCTTGACTCCGCGCCATACGCCACCATCCACCGGATTGCCTCTTCCGGAGAGGTGAAGCACATCTTCCACGCCGTGGTTCACTTTGCATTGACCCGCTACGACAGCATCCGTATCGACACCCACAGCGACAACAAAGTCATGCAGGCGGCCATCCTCAAGGAAGGCTTCCGCTACTGTGGCGTCATCCGCTGCTGGAACGGTACGGAACGTCTTGCCTATCAGTATATTAAGTGATTACGGATTGTCCTGAACATGTCCGGGACGATCAGAATCGGTGACGTGAAGAGAAGGATGATTCCCCAATCCTGGAGAGACAGAGCTTCAACATTGAATGCAGGGCCGCAGAAATTCACGATAATGAACTGGCCGGCGAGAATTACGAAAGCGATGATGACAAATCTGCGTCCGATGGCTTTCTTTCCTTCCTTCGGGTTCTTGAACAGCATGACCAGATCGCCCAACAGACTTCTGCCAGTCCTGAAGAACCTTGCATTGAACAGATTCCAGAACTGCAGCACAACGAAAATTGAGAAGAAGATGCCTTTTTCGTAAGTGGTCAGGACATTGTCCGCAGTGTGGCCGGACAGGAATTCCGTGAAGAATGACTTCAATGCTTCTTTAGAGAAAAGGCCGCTCATGCTGGTAATGTCCAGATGCCAGAGGACCTGCCACAGAAGCGCCAGGTATATGAAGAAGCAGATGCTCACGGAGAATATCGACTTGGCCATCTTTCTGTCGATTATATGGCTCTTTGGACTACGTGGCTTCTCGTTCATCACTTTAGGATCGGCAGGCAACGAAGACAGAGCCATGGCCGCGAATGTATCCATAATCAGATTCACCCAAAGCATCTGTGTGACTGTCAGCGGGGATTCCATTCCGATGAATGAACCCAAAAGCACCACAAGGCAGGCACATACGTTGATTGTCATCTGGAAGAGAATGAACCTCTTGATGTTCAGATAGATGGAACGTCCCCAGAGGATGCCCGTATTGATGCTTGAAAACGAATTGTCGATTATGGTGATGTCGCTTGCCTCTTTTGCCCTTGCCGTGCCGTCTCCCATTGACAAACCGACCTGAGCCTTTTTGAGTGCGGGTGCGTCATTGGTCCCGTCACCTGTTACCGCTACCACTTCGCCCATCCTTTGCAGCAGGGTGACAAGTCTGGCTTTGTCTTCCGGCTTGGCTCTGGACAATATCTTAAGGCGCGGAATGATCTTCATGGCCTGTTCATCCGACATCTCCTCAAAGGATTGGCCGCTCAATGTCAGGTCCTCTCCACCATCATTGATGATGCCCAATTCACGTCCTATCTCATTGGCCGTCACTGCCACGTCACCGGTAACCATTATCACCCGTACACCGGCTTTCCCCTGACACATATCTATGGCGTCTTTCACATCAGGACGAACAGGATCGGCTATCCCGACCATTCCGACGAATGTGAGATCGCCTTCATTTCCGTCAGGGTCAATGTATTGTGCGGCAAATGCGAGCGTTCTCATCGCTTTGCTTTGCCACCCGGTCAGCGTGTCCTTGATGTTTTCGGCAGTTGCACTCTCAGGGAAAGCGGTGCATCGGGAAATGATTATCTCAGGTGCTCCTTTCAGCAGCCGGATCTTTCCGCCCTTCACGTCAGGATTCTCAATGAGCGTCTCCATGCTTTTCGTCAATGAGGAGAAACTCTTCCTGTCCAGTATAGTGCAATCTTCTCTAATCGGAAGATAATCAATGCCTTTCTCTTCTTTTAACCACATCAGCAGTGCTCCTTCAGTCGGATTGCCGATAGCCTTGACATTGCCTTCTTCATCTTCGGACAGGCCGGCTGTAGCGTTTATAGCAATGCTTCTGCTGATAATGTCATCGTTTCCGAAGAACTGTGATTGAAGGACTTTCATCTTGTTTTCCGTGAGAGTGCCGGTCTTGTCAGTACAGATGACCGTGGTCGCTCCCATTGTTTCGCATGCATGCAGTTTCCGGACAAGATTCTTCTCCTTGAGCATCTTCTTCATGCTCAGCGCAAGACTGATGGTAATACTCATAGGAAGTCCTTCAGGAACGGCAACCACAATCAGGGTCACAGCTATCATTATCGAACTCAGCACGTATTCCAGAATCTGGACTATGTCAGTGTTGTTGTCAATGTTCCCGTCCAGGAAGAAATAATAGAAAAGTCTCCCCACCACTATAAGGCCGGCAATGATGTAGCTCACCTTAGTAATCATATTGCCCAGATTGTCAAGCTGTTGCGAAAGGGGAGTGGTGACTTCCTGTTCTTCCTGAATCAGTTTTGCGCCCTTTCCTTCCTCCGTGTCGGTTCCGACAGCAGTCACGCGACAAACACACAGCCCCTCGATAATCGTGGAACCGCGCAGGACCATGTTCGCTGGGAAAGTAGTATCTTGTTTGCCTTCAGGTACAGTTACATATTTGTCAGCATAGAGCTCACCGGTGAATATGGATTCGTCCACCTTCAGGGAAGCAGCTTCAAGGACAATGGCATCCGCAGGCACCTCATCTCCGCTTTCGAGCTGGACAATATCACCTACGCAGACATCGCATTTGCGTATTTCGTAGAACTGTGTCTGTCTGCCCTTGCTGGACTTGCGGATTACCTTGACCGGTCTTTCATCCTTGACCTTGTTCAGCACTTCAAACTCTTTCTCAGCGCGTACCTCAAATATGAAACCGATACCTGTAGCAAGCAGAATCGCCACAAGTATTCCGGCAGGCTCTATCAGAGATGATGCCGGTTTCCCGAGCCAATACACCTCATATACGGATACGATTACCGAAAAGACCAATACTACGAGCAGAATGATTATGATCGGGTCCCTGAACTTGTCCAGGAACTTCTTCCACAGAGATTCCTTTTCCGCTTCGGGTATAATGTTCTTTCCGGCTCCGTTCATCACTTCCGGAGAGCCTTGCGCAAGGCAGCTTGATATGTATGATTTGTTCATCTTTGGGGCGATTGTCATGGCAAAGGTATTGAATTATTTATAAGACGGAAACGCTCGTTCAGATCTTCAAGAAATCTCATTTCATCGTCTTCAATGATGGAATCAGCTTCTATCAGGTCTGACAATATCCGTGCGAAAGCAATTCGTTGAAGTCTATCTTTCAGAAGCATTTTAAATCAAAATCCAATGAATTGTGAGAGGGCTTGGGTGATGTCATTGTAAGTCGCCTCGAAATCGCCAGTGTACCAAGGATCTGCCACGTCACGTGCATTGCCTGTGAGTGACATCAGCAGGGATACGTTGGCGTTTTTCCCGGGGAACATGCGTTTCAGATTACGCAGGTTGTTCCTGTCCATGACGAAAATATGGTCAAAGCAGGAATAGTCTTCCGCCGTTATTCTGCGTGCAGCCCTGCGTTCGAACGGAATTCCGTGCAGGGTCAATGTCCTTTTGGCCGGCGGATAGATGTCGTTGCCGATTTCCTCCGTCGATGTGGCTGCGGATGCTATTTCAAATTCATTCTCTTTCCCGGCATCCTTGACCATCTTCTTCATTATAAACTCAGCCATCGGACTTCTGCATATATTTCCGTGGCACACAAAAAGCACTTTTGTCATTTCCTCATAATTTCTGCTGTAAAATTACAGAAAAAATACTGAATTTATTATATTTGTAAGTCGATGAGTGTTAATACTTATCGGGCCGCTGAAAAAACATAACGCTAAAATATATTCTTATTTATGAAAAAATCAATCATTGACTTCATTCGGTGGGATGGGGAGATTGGCGTTCTCGCGTATCGTCATGCAAAGCAGAATATCAGCAAGTACGCCAAACTTCAGGTAAACGAAGCGCAAGAGGCTGTTGTAATTGTTAATGGAACCCGATCCCAGAAGTTCGGTCCTGGTCAATATGACATGGATTCACCGAACTATCCGATCCTCAGGGCTTTTTATGGAATTCCTTTTGGGGGTGAAAATCCTTTTACAGTGCAGGTATGGTTCGTCAATAAACTTACACCAAAGGATATCGATTGGGGCATTGGTGATTTTCCGATCTATGATCAGACTTTCCAGGCTCAGATTCCTATTGAAGCTCATGGCAAGTATGGCATAACCGTTTCAGATGCAGAGCGTTTGATTCTTCAGTTGGCATTAGGCTATCCGGCAAATGGCGAAGGTGAAGTCCGTGTGACAGCAGACCACTTTACAGAACAGTTACGTGGAGAATTGACAGCAAAGACAAAGAGTCTTATCACGAAGGTGTTTGCTGCCAATAAGTACGGAATCAATGAAATCTCCGCCCATTTGGATGATATTTCCAATATTCTTTCACCTGATCTCAATTCATTCTTTGAAGAATTCGGCTGTTCTTTATCCAAGTTCTATGTTACCACTATCGGCGTGGACCAGTCCACAGAGGCCGGCCGAATTGCTCAGGAAGCAATAAACCAGCAGACTGCCCAGAAGATTAGCGGTCACACTTGGCAACAGGGCAAATTGTTTGAAACTGCGCAGCAGGCAGTGAACAATTCTCAGGGCGGCGGTATCTTGGGCGCTGTCATGATGGCCGGAATGTTTGGTGGTATGGGTGGCGGGGCAAATGCCGGCATCATGACCCCTAACTACAGCCAACCGACTCCTGCTCCTGCAGGTAACTCTCAGCCGGCTGGCCCTGCCCCGGCACAACCAATGATCCGTGAGGTATATTGTGCCCAGTGCAGCAGGAAATATACGACGGACAACCGGTTCTGCCCTCATTGTGGCAAACAGTATAATCCTTGCCCTAAATGTGGTGCAGACAATGATATGGGCGCTACGCGCTGTGTCACGTGTGGGACGCAACTTGCTCCTAATGTAGGAAATGTATGCCCGAACTGTCATTCAACAGTTGCTCCCGGGACTGCTTTTTGTCCTAATTGCGGCAGACCTCTCTCTGAACAGAAATGCCCACGTTGCGGAGCAAATACCAAAGGCGCAACCTTCTGTCCTAATTGTGGAATGAAAGTAAAATAAACTCTATGAAAAATTCATCTAAAATAATCAGCATCCTATTCCTGATTGGAGGTTTGGGAATCATAATCGCTGCCTATCTGCTCTTTTTGAAAGAAGTTCAGGAAGAGAAACTCTTTTATCTTAATCTGATAGCGACCTGTCTGGTATATGCTGTCGTTTTCCTTAGAACAGCAGATATCTTGGGTCCCGTGGATAAGGTTGCCCAAACCAATTCTGCTTATGGACTTAAATGGTTCAGTGTTTGGGTTTACACACCTCTGGCACTCGGTCTGATCGTATGCTCAATCGTTTTTGAATTTAGCTTCAATATTTGTCTGATTGGACACATTACACTGTTGTTTGTTCTTCTCCTGTTCTTCTTCATCGGCTCAATGGTCAAGAATAACGTGAACGAGGTAATCTCAGATATCGAAGCACGCAAAGTCGGATTGAAGGAAATAGCAACACAGATTGATTTGCTTGAAATGCAGAGTAAATTGTCTAAAGGGGAATCATATCAGGATGCAATCGACAGGCTTAGAGCTAATGTCCGCTTCATCACGGCCTCAGATAAACCGTCTGCTGTTGCTTTTGACAATAAGCTCATTGAAAAGATACAGCTTATTGCCAGCCAGATTGAGCACAATTCCCAATCTCCAGATATTATCAATGAAGAGTTTGACGAATGCATGTCAATCATTGAGTTACGTAAAAAACAATACTAATCTTTTGTTGAAATATGGAAGGAAAGATATTTAATGACTCCGCAAATATATATCAGGATCAGGCTAAAGTCTTATATGAATACTATAAGTCAGCGGCAGAGAAGATTGTCAATGAAGAGAAGATATATGAGGACAAAATCAAGAATGCTGAATACCAGATAAAATAATACAACGAAGACATGGGGAAGGCCAAAACAATCCGTACTATCGGTTGGGTCTTCTGTTGGACTCTCGTAGGATTGATTGTTGCGCTCATCAAGAATTCTCAAGTTAAAGAGTTCGAGGCTCTTATTGATGAACAGAACGGCGACATCGCCAAGTTCAAGCAGGCACATAAGGATATCTTCCGAGACTATCGGGTTACCAAGATGGGTGTTGCCTATGTTCCTGTGGCCAAGAGGGTTGCCTATAACGACAAGAGTTTTATTGTTGACCAAAGCTGCGTGACAGGAAATGAGAAGTTTACATTGCAGGTCATAAAGCAGAATGAGCTTATAAATGAAGCTGTTGCAAATCTTCAGGACCTGTCCAAGAGTGCACCTATCGTAGAAGGTTCTTCAGAGCCTGAATCTATAAATACAGGGGATTTGTCAAAGTCAATCCAGAAAGTCAATTTTAATGACTATTTCGGAAAACTTGACCGCACGCTAAGAACTATATCATACAGTCTCGGCAATATTGAGGAATATAATGTTGAACTGCCTGTCGTATTCCCTGACACTGAGTACGCCAAATTCTTAAAGGAACATGCAGCCACTACAGTTGACGGCTCACCTATCTTCAATGTATTTGATACTAATCAGTTTGATGGTGACATCAAGAGGTTCAATGATTTGAACGAGACGAGAAAAGCTCTCTCAAATCAATCAGAGCAGGTTGATAAGGTCCTTAAGACTCTCATGGTGGACATGGCAGATGCTGTTCAGTCAACCGCAGCCAAGAAGGTTGCCTCGGCAAGTTCACTGGTGGAGTATTCGAATCGTATTCTCTTCAATATATTGAAAGCGCCGTATAATTTCTATTCACCTGTCCTTGAGGCAGAGGAAATAGAAAGAATCAGGAACGAGAAATTCAACTATGAGTCGGTTGATTACAGTTACAAGCCTTTCAATCTTCGTGACAGCTCAAAGGTGAAGTTGGATATCCGCTCTATGAGTTGGGTTGCTGATGACGGTAGTCGTACGACGGTTCCTTTTGGTGTCAACCAAATCCAGTATGAGATTATTGCACCTATCGTTTCTAATCTCTTGAAGGATACCCGTAAGGAGCGTATAGAGATATACAACCATATTAAGGATCAGAAATTGAGTTATCTGAACAAGTGGCATCAGGATACTGAAGATTTTTATGGAAGAAATCGTGCCGAAGCAGCAGATATTATCAATCTTATGCGCAGTACATTGTCAGAGTATAGTGCTGCATACAATACTTTGACTGCGTATAAGAAGACAGAGGAAACAATGAAAGCAGAGCAGTCACTTGAATCGGCAGTTACTGAAACTCAGGATAATTCCGCTGAGGTTCTTGCTGGATATCAGGCTCAGGCCCAGCAGGTTACTCAGACTCAGCAAGAGTTCTCCGATTATATGGACCGCTTGCATGAAGATATCGATGCGAGAGCAGAGAAATTTGGCTATATCGAGTATTATGACGCTTCCTTAAGAGACAAGAAAGCCAGAGATACTGCTGTGGCTGCAGAAAATGTAAACCTTCTTGACGAAAGGCGTAAGCCGTTGGCCGAAGTCAATCCGCTCCTTGCCCAGAATTCGGAACTTCCTCCGGAACCGAGCATTGAGAAGGAGGCTTATGAATATGCCGGTATTAACCTGAATGCTGTTGCTAAAGAGGCGCTTGATGAATTGGATGAAGTAGAGCATTCTTCTGTGTCTCATGATGCGACTGAACCTCAAGAAGATGATGTGGTTCAAGAACCTGAAGTGCAGCAGATGGCAGACGAATCTCAAGAGCCGGAACTGCCTCAGGAATCAGATGAATCTCAAGATGAAGAGAATGACTCTAAGTCTCAAGATGAAGAAGAGATTGTTACGGTCAATTCTGTAAGAAGCAAACTCGAAGAACTGAAGGAATTGGATGTCGATGAAGAGTACAATCTTGATGAACTCTCAACAATGTTTGAAAGTATTCAAGAGCAAATCCAAACCGCATCTACAGAAGAGGAAATGAATGCGGCATTCGAGCAATTGCATTACCTGAATGAGACTGCTGATAGTATCAAGGCTCAGCTGTCAGGCTCGGAGGAATCTGATGACGAGGAATCTGATGACGCGGATTTTAATTCACAGGAGGAAGAGTAATTATGGCTAATTTTAACTTTACTGTTGACACATCTCCAATGGCTTCGGAGATGCAGTCTGTTTCACATGGAGTAAACAGGGTTTCCGGTGCAGTAGTAGCCATGCAGGCAGCTGTCATTGCAGCTGAAAAAGAAGGTGCTGAACATGTCTGTCAAAATGTGAACAAGGGTTTTTATTCCCTGATGCATTCCCAGATTTCACAAAAGATCGCTCAGCTGACAAGTACAGTCGAGGCTAAACTTCTTGAATTGGGGCAATATGCTGCTGCTTTAAAGAGTATCCAGTCTCATATGACAACGGATTACAATATGATATCAGGACGCTATACGAGACTCTTCAAGTCTATAAATAACAACTTGGAGGCTCGTGTGGCAGAACTTGATATGCCTGTCTTCAAATTGGTGGATAGAGATGCCAAACTTTTTGAGAGCCGTAGGGCGTTGAATTCTGGCCAGTTTACAGTTCATCAACTTGAGTCCGTTTTGTCATCTCAGTTGTTGGCTGCGTCAAAAGTGAAAGTGGATGCAGAAGCAACTCTGGATGCAATAACAAGGTATGTCAAAGATAGTAGCTTGCAGACAAAGAAATCAGACGCCTCAATGCAGGATACCAGAATTGATTCAGTGGAGGATATCTTCATACCCGTTTCTATTGTAGAGTCGACTTCGGCTGTGGGTAACCCTGCCGTCAATTACTATGTTGCGAGAAGCGGCAATCCGGAGATTGACAAGAACATTGATGCATCAGTCCGTGAACAGTCCGTCAATTCAGTGCTGCATGGTTCATGGTCAGATATTGACCTTAATGATATGGCAAATGTAAAGGCTGAATTTACCCAGTTGCTTTTGAATTCTACTGAAGATGAGAGGGTAAAGGATGAAATCACCAAGATGTTCAATATGACTAAAGATGTTCAACAATTGAACCCAGGAACAAATGAGTTATAGACGTAGTTATACAGGTTATGTTCACTATTCAGGCACTGTGAGTTACCCTGCCAGTGAAAACGGCGGCTCTGTCAGTTACTCGGGTAGTGAACCGGTCTATATCACAATTGATGTGGACACAAATGCTTTTGATGCAAGTGTCGGTCATTGTAATAATGCTGTAAATGCATTGACAGGTGCTGT
>ERZ780106.590-NODE-590-length-13958-cov-5.422930_pt1 | contig 13958 bp, 9 predicted proteins | sample MGYA00511572_ERZ780106 | MGnify/ENA primary metagenome ERZ780106 (study PRJEB29588, sample SAMEA2161876) | human gut metagenome | biome: human gut; feature: human-associated habitat; material: faeces | place: Denmark | collected 2008/2010 ...
CCGCTCTTGCGCTACGTCAGCCACGTTTCTTTTCATGGCGTGCGTACTAAAACGTTTTCCACTCACATCACCACGTAAATTGGCCCTGACGTGCGTGAAACGGGGCTTTTTGCGCACGGCAGGGCCACACTGAACTTCACAATTATCCCCATGTGCACCCCTGATGTCGCAATGTCATGTCCATGCGGTGCCTGGCAGGGATGTGCCATGCCCCAGCGCCATCGCACCATCGGCTCCTCCCGCTCGCGAATTATTGTCGTGCCATGTTTCCCAACCCCACATCTCATACCACGCCTTGTCTCCTGACTGTGAACATTCCACTTTTACATTGCCTCGCGACAATGATCCCAGCGCCGGAGATCATCCACACTTCTGACTTTCCCCGCAGCGTGATTACTTGTGTCAGCTTTCCCTGTTCCATCGCACATCTGACTCCCGACGCACTTTCCATCCTCTTCCTACTCGCTTGTCATCCTTTCCCCACTCGCTTGTCATCACTCTCCCGCCGCACTTTCCGTCCCTTTGTTGTTTCCACACCCTTTACACGTTTCCTTCCCCGACGTGCGTACTAAAACGTTTTCTGCTCACGTCACCACGTAAATTCGCCCTGACGTGCGTGAAATGGGGCTTTTTACGCACGGCAGAGCCTCACCGAACTTCACAATTATCCCCATGTGCACCCCTGATGTCGCAATGCCATGTCCATGCGGTGCCGGGCAGTGATGTGCCATGCCCCACACCTTCTCCCCGCTGCCACCACACCTTCGCCCCACTGCCATGCACCTGCACCAGGCTTTCCCTTTCTCAAGTTTTTGACCATTATCAGCATCTCTCCATCAGTGTCGTCCTAGTCTACATTTCCTTCAGAAAATTTTTGTTATCTTTGAAAACGTGAAATCATTGATACATTTACTATTATGAGAAAGAAATTGTTGCCAGCCTACTCTTCGGCTTTTTTGCTTGTAAACCAGATACGGAACCGGATAAACCAGGATCAGAAATAGTCACCCCTGAACCTGAACCAGAACCTGAGCCAAATCCAGAACCTGAACCAGAACCCACACCTACACCTACACCAGAGCCGGTAGTAGAGACTGTGGTTTACTATGATAACCTGGATAAAGTAAAGGCTACAGACAATTCACATTATTTCGACACATGGACAGCCTGCCGGAATATGGAAGGCAGCGGTATCGCAAATGTTACCTATACTGGTTCCTATACTTCTGTCATAAGCTCCTATCAATCTTCCGGTTATCCCGGCGCCTCGGGAGTAAACGGAGTCTATTTCAGTAGAGAGGGCGCATGGATGGCCGTGAACAACATCGAGTTGCCTGCAGACAAACGGACTTACAAACTTACAGTCGGCCTGCATCCTTATAATACGACCGCTGAACCGAACAAACAGTACAAGATTACAATTTCTGATGAACACGGCAAGAAGGAGCAACTGCTGGACCACACCATCACTAAACATGGCAGCTGGTGGCTAGCCACATCCATATTTGAAATAAGCTCAATTCAGACCACAAAGTTGAATGTCAAGATAGTCGCACTTGCAGGTGGAGCACAAGGACGTATAGATGACCTCAGACTCGTCACGACCACCGGGAACGCCACGTGGACCTACGATTTGGGACATGACGGGGGACAGGAACCGCCGGTTGTACAGACTAAAGACTATATCGAGCGACCTCAGACACTGAAGCAGAATGCTGCCTATAAATATGTCGACCACAGGGGGACCACCTATAGAAGCAAGAAGAACGTCCGCAACTATGAAGCATGCTACGATACACGAAGACATAATCCGATGTGGGTCGCATACCCTTGCCATGATATTTATTGGGAAGGCGGCTACACACGTCCGACGAGGGACCCTTGGAGACCTGATCCGAAATTCCAGGAAAGCGAACAATCCATCATCTATGCGACCGACTGGGAAGATTGGCCTTGGTCAGACAATCAAGGAAGTCCGACGGACACATACCATTACTGGGCGCCGATGCCGTCAGGAAAGACAGTCATTAAAGGCCATCTGATGCGCTCTGCGGAACGTGGGTGCGGAAACAAGACAAATCCGATAGACCTGAATGTGCAGACCTTCTATCCGACCAATATCGCCCCGGAATTCTATCAGAATTCCACTAGAGACGAGTCCCATTGGGAAATGATAGAAAAAATCCTGCCGAACGACTGGCGCTGCAACGACACGATTTACGTCGTCGCAGGCTGCTACTACGGTGATGAAACATGGAAACTGAAAGACGCCTGCGACTGGGGGAAAACGTCTTCTAAATCAAAGGATTGCGTGATGCCGACAGCCAGATATAAGATCGTGATGAGAACCAAGAACGGCAACACCGGAAAACCTATCTGGCAATGCTCGGCAGACGAGGTTATGGCCATCGGATTCTGGTTCCCGCAGAATTTCACGGGAGCGTATCTGTCCTCACTTCCTGCACTGAAAGACTATATCTTTTCAGTTTCCGACATCGAGAAGAAGATAGGTAACGAATTCAGTTTCTTCCCTCTCGCGCCGGCAGGAGTCAAGGACAAGTACAATATCGACGATTGGCCGGGACTTTCAGCAATAGCAAATTGACGTTACTTGCAGACCATGATTTTCTGGATCAGCTCGTCCGCCACTCCAATCGCATCATTTACGTAATTATCCCTCTCTTGCGCAGAATATGCTATTCCATGCACGAGAGGGATAATGGTTGTTTCGATAAAGCTGTAGCTATAATTCGAATGAGGATTTTTCAGGAAAAATGCTCTCGAAAGCAGCCTCCAAATTCTGCATTACCTGGTCATAATTACGGATGTGTACACTGTCATTGATGCAGACAAGCTTGTACTTCTGATTGCGGATGGCTGCAACGGCCTTCTTTGGCTTCACCATCAGCGGGAACATTTTGGTGTCTTTGTACGTATTGTATGGCTCGAAATTAGACTCGCAGATCTGCCACGTACGGAAAAGTTCCTGCGTGTAATCGGCCGGATGACGGAACTGGTGTACCGAAGCAGCCTCAAGTTCCGGCGCTACATTCTTCCAAACCTCATCATAAGTACTCTTCAGATATGGCTGAGCGTTGTGCGGAACCACGAGAGTTATGAACTTGTCATACCATTTGAGAAAACGGGTAACGTTTGCCTTGGAACCATATTCACGGCAGAACCACTTGTCATGATCCCTCTTCAGAACATCTTTTTTATTAAAATGCTCATTGATAATGCGGATATTGTTCTCCAGAAGCTTCGACCAAAGACTCATCCCGGTATTGAAACGGAACGCAGCTATATCATGCGGCAGCCCGTTTTCCGCAAAGAAACGTGTAGGAGAAGTCGGACTGATGATATAGGTATCATCATTGAAATATACGAACCTATCTGCTATTCCCGGAATTCTGTTGAAGAATAACTCTATAATCGACGAATTGAACGTCGGCAAGAACTTTTCCGGAATATAGTCCGTATGGTTCACTAAATTCAACTTTGGATTTGACGTGTCGAGCCACTCCGGCTTCTGCCCGCAAGTGACAAAATGTACCTTTCTTACCCACGGAGCAAACTTCTCAACACCTCTGAACCAATATTTCAGAAAACCGTAATCTCTGAAGCGTGCTTCCGAATATTGATTTTGGGAGTTGTCAATGGTGCCTTTGGCTTTAGCGAAACTCTTTTTCCATTCAGGGTCATTCATATCAACCCAGGTTACCACGAAATCTATGTCCATCGCCGATCTGTTTTGAAGTTTTTCGAGCACTCGACTCGTTGTTATACAATTGGTTTTTGTTGGGGTCGGGATTGATGCCTCTACTCAATCATCACGTTACCCTCTCCCTAAATCCCGAAGGATTACTTGCAGACCATGATCTTCTGGATCAGCTCGTCCGCCAGCTCCATGCCCTTCGAACCGACATTGCCAAGATTCTCAATCGTCTTTTCAATGTCTTTGTCAATGATACCGTCCGTCTCGCAAGCATGGATTCCGTCCAGGGCAAGCACGGCGGACTGGATTGAACTGGAAACACCTGAAGCCACCTTCATGGCGCAGCCTACCTTCGCTCCGTCACAGACCATGCCGGTAATATTGCCGATCATGTTCTTGATGGCGGAACAAATCTGCTCATAACCGCCGCCGCGCAGCCAGACAAGGCCGCAAGAAGAGCCGGTAGACGCCACTACGCAGCCGCACAGGGCAGACAGACGGCCAAGATAACCCTTTATATGTATGGCAATCAGATTGCTCATAATCAGCGCCCTCGCGAGCTTCTCATCAGAAACGTCGTATTTCAATGCGTATGCAATGACAGGCATGCTGACCGTGATACCCTGGTTTCCGCTACCGGAATTGCTCATCGCCGGCAAAGTGCACCCGGCCATCCTGGCATCGGAAGCCGCAGCCGTCAGCGCCATGGCGTATGAAACGAAATCATTGCCGAATACTTCCACGGAATTGCTGATGGTCTTGCCGACCTTCAATCCGTAATCTCCTCTCAATCCCTCTTCAGCGAGCGCCAGATTCAATGTCTTGTCCTCCAGAATGAACTTGATATCCTCATAGTCCACAGACTCGGCGAACTCATATATCTCCTTGACAGTGAGGCCGTAATCGCGAGTGCTTTTCTCCTCCTCTGACTTGCCCTCCTTCTTGTGGCATGGTCCGGCGTACTCCGTATCCACACCGGTCTCCACGATACGGTCATGCACATCCTCGATGACGCAGAATGACGTATGCCCGTCAGCCAGAATATCGCACTTGACGTAAAGTTTAGGACAATTATTTACAATGCAGATGTTTACGCGGTTCTCCGCAACCAGCCTCTTTGCCAGAACCACGGCTTCGTCATTCAGATCCTTCAGCACTTCAAGACCATACTCCGATGAGCCGCAGACGGCACCGAGTGCAGCGGCGATCCTCAGGCCTATCATTCCGGTACCCGGGATGCCCACTCCCATGCCATTCTTCAAAATGTTTCCGCTTACACCGACATTGATCTTGAACCCGCTTCCTTTTCTGTCGAAATCAGGAATCTTCCCGTTCATAAGTTCTGTTGCCTTTGCCGTTGCGAGTGCGACAGCTACAGGTTCGGTGCATCCCAATGCTGGTTTCACCTCTTTGTGAATCAGCCCGATAATCTCACATTCTCTTGCCGTCATGACATGTGCTTTAGAAATTGTTGTCAATTATTTAAAAAATTCCAATATCACCTTCATCAGCGATGCCGTCTCGGAAGGATCCAGGAGGGTCTCTATCGGAAATCCGATGCAGACGCTTCTGTAGCACGTCCCCTTCTTGCAGACACCTGCCGATATGCCGGAACCTGAATATCTGAGGAACGTGGCGGCATCCGCAGACGCCGGAGCTATCCCATCAGGATTCTCGACATTGTAAATATAGTCATTCTTCTGTTGATTGAAAGTAAAAGGCCCACCACTTTCAGACAAATTCATCAAAGAATTGGCCAGATACTCCACTTTTCCGCTCCTCGTGGCATGTCCGGAGAGGCTCTGATAGCCCAGAACCTCGGCAGCGAAGGCTTTGGCTCCAGCCTGGTAAACAGTGTCCCGGCATCCCGGATAGACCTCATCGCAGAGATCCGTTCCGATATTCGCCCCCGAAATCAGAATGTTCATACCTTTTTCCGTGCCGCGACGTATGGCATCCTGCAGACGCTCCGGGAAAACCTCATAACGTCTGCGCTGGACCGAACCGCTCCCGGCCGGTGTCGTCACCTGCTTTCCGCAAATGATGTCCGTCGCCCAGAATCCCTGTAAATTATCCACGTTATCCGAGAACGCCTGCGCATCCGCCGAACAATACGCATATCCGGCCGCCATTATCGCCTTGCCATGCACATACGGATAATCAAAAGTATTTCCCGGAACAATCTTGCCCGCATCATCCGTGTACGAAGCACCGAAACCGGCATTGTCATCATCCAGCCAGACCTTGTCGCGCCTGAACTCGTACATCGCCCCCACATGATTGATCTCATACATGTACGGCACGCCAGCATCTTTCTCTTCGAGAAAACCGGCGTAATCAGGAAAATCAATCCAAGCCGGTGGCGCTACCCTGTCGAAATTATTGACAATCAATACCTTTCTGTCAGCATTGCACCCGTTTTCTGGAACGCCGAGGCTCAATGTCTGTGAAGGAAAACTCTTTCCGCCGGCATTGTACGCGGCGATGCGGTAGCTGTACTGATGCCCTTTTTCAATCGGAACCGTGGTGCAGACTCTTCCGCCCTCGTGCCGTATCTCCTTGATAATCCGGCCGTTGTCGAAAGCGCCGTCGTCCTTCCGCGTATAAAGGATGTAGCCTTCGGCCAATGCTGTCGGTTCAAGGGTGTCCACAGTCGCTTTCCAGCTCAATTCCGCGCTTCCGTCCCGGGTCAATGTCGCCGCGAACGAGTGCACCGGCAATGGCTGGACCGCATAATGGAATCCATATCTTCCGCTCAGGAATTTCAGGATACCCTTATATACGGACCTGCATACGGAAAATCTGAACGCCGGGTCCAGACCATATTTCATGTCTGCAAAATTCTGATGAGAAAGCAGTTCCAGAATCATGGAAGGCACGGGAGGAGTCCTGGACTCGCTGTATGACCTGTCCGTAAGCATCCTTCTGCTCCACGCCGTATCATACTGCGCCCGGAGATCTGAAACGACCTGGGACTGGATGTCATTGGCCATGACGCGGCCGAGGATGCGGTCCTCTCCGTCCGGCAATTTCCTGCTGCCCTCACAGATGAGGGTGTAGATGGCCAAAGTGCCTATGATAGAATCATTTGGAGTAATTCCGGCATCAGTGTGGAAGGCCAATGACAAGTCGAATGGAACGCCCTTGCCTTCCGCTTTCGGATTCATGTGGGAACCGCCGCTCATTGCGGAAACCCATGCACCGCGATCACCGAAATCATTGGTATAGTCGTTGTCGTAACGTCTTGTCACAGTGGTATCTATGCCGGCCCATTGCATCCAGTACAATGCTCCCTCGGCAGAACTTTGCTGCCCGGATATCGTGTACTGGTCCTCTGACATTTCCGCCGTCCCTCTGGCGATTTTGCCCATGCCGCCTCCGATCTTTACGGCATCTGCAGTGACTACTGCGCCCGGAACGAATTCGACACCCTTCCTGGTACCGTTGTCCAGCGAAACGTAACATGAAGAATCTTCAGCGAATTCGAAGGTGCCAAGATAAATCCATGTCCCTCCGCCGATTTTCTGATTTACGAGGAAATGACTTGCCCCTCCAAGATGGTGGACGGTGTAATGTGCTGACTCCGTGCTGTTTGGAAGAGAGATATATGAAACATATACGGCATATTTTCCGCGCTCCGGAATCTCAGGAGTCCATGTCGCGGAAGCATTGCCTTTAATCTCGCGCGAGCATTTGGCCTTTCTCGCGGTGCCGTGAGTGAACGGATTGTCATTGCCGGCGTACACTCTCTTGAAATCGGCGAAACCGGTGCCTGCGTCAGTCCATTTTCCAGCTTCGGCGTATCGGCCCGTCCTGCGGATCAAACCCTCGCGCGGGCCGCTGAAAGCAGGGTCATTGTCAATGATGACCTCATGTTTCTGTGTGTCGCGCTCTCGCGGAGTCATCACGTATGCCCCGGCGTTTTCCAGCATCGGAATCAGGAAGGGGAGTACATAGCTCTGCGTGTACAGGTCCTCGACAGTCGTGAACAGCGGCGCGCGCTGCCATTTCCATCTGCAGGTCTTGGCGTCATAATAGTAACCATGGCTTTGCCAAAGTGCTATCTGTCTGCCGCTCAGTCCTTTGCGGTATTTCAATTCTTCCTCGTTCCGGACGACAGGCACATATTTGCCCAGCGGATCGTGAGTCCGCCAGTTATGTTCGGAAGGCCTGCCGTCATTGCCGGGAGCCGGAAGAGCCAGCTGGGTAAGCGGAGTCCTGCCGCAATAGAGGTTGCCTATCTTGTAATGTGCAAATTCTGCCGGTGAAATCTCATGGAGCGTCCTGCGGAGCCATGCCAGATCTTCCTTCCGCCATGGAATATCTCCCATGCCCTGTGTAAAACGGAAATCCAGATAGCCGTTCCGGCGTTCCACGGATTTGAGATTGATGACGGCGGTCACTGACGTCCGCTTCTGAATCAATGTCGCAAGGGTATCGCATTTGCTTCTGAATGCATTGAGGACCATGCTTTGTGGCTGTCCTGTCGCTTGCAGGTCAAGAACGATGCTCAGGAATAGTACGGAAAGAAACCGCAGTCTCATCTCATTTCTGTTTACAATGTCCGATAGTGTAGATGAAAAGTGTTATCAATGAACCGATTACGAGGCCTGTTGCGTCTGCTCTGAAATCCATGATGTCGCAGCTTCTATAGTCGGTGAGCCCCTGTATCAGCTCGATGCCGCCTCCGATAAGGCAGCCGGCGATGAAAAATCCGACAATTGCCAATACGGATTTCTTCCTGGACTGTATCTTGTGGCAGAACGTGGAGTACGCCAATATCGGGAACGGCAGGAACATGCAGAAATGCACGAACTTGTCGGATGCGAATCCCAGAATTGTCCCCGGCATTTCTGATATGCCGTCGAAATGACCGAAGCAGAGAATGCCCAATGTGATGAGATACAGCGACATGATTGCCGGCCATACTAATTTTTTGCCGCCAGGTTCCGGCATCGGTTCCAGTTCGAGAGTCCCGAAAAAGTCAGGTCTGTGGAAGTCCGGGGTAGGGCATCCGATAGGAGACCAGCTCAGGAAATGGACGTGCGCCGTCTTGTCGCCGCATTTGTAGAAATTCGCGTGCAGGGTGGCAGGAAGATTATGCTTGTCTACCCCGATGAGCTTGAACGGTATGAAAAGTCCAAGTTTCCAGCTGAATTCCTTGTCATTGATTTCCACTGCCTTATGTTCATTGGAACTGAATCTTCTGACCTGTTTGAGCTTGTCGGCGGAGAAATGGACGCAGTCCTCCCTGCTCTTGCGCTTGGCTGCCAGCAGGGTGCCGATGCAGTTCATCTCGAAGTTGTAGTAAGTGCCGTCAGTCGGGTCTGAGATGAAGAATTCGCAGCAGCTGTCTTCCCATACCGGGCCGTTGTCTTTGAGCGCCTGTGCCCTGAGGTCAAGCCCGCGTACGCTGTACATTATTCCGATGCCGTTTTTGCACCAGCCTGCGACGAATTTGCATTCCGGCTGATAAGGAAAGTCTTCCGGCCAGTTTACAGTATCAATGTTGCCTGCACCTGCGCCGCATCCGGCGGCTGCTTCGAGTTTCGATGCGAATTCATTGAAATCCCGCACCCGGTCCAAACCCTGTATATATGGAACCTTGAGATTTTTCTGTCCGTTCATAATCTATTATGTATTAAAGACTTTGCATGTCTGTAAGTTTCTTGTAATATCCGTTGAGCGCGAGGAGTTCCTCATGCTTGCCGCGCTCCACAATCTTGCCCTCATGCATCACGATGATCTCATCGGAGTTCTTGATGGTGGAAAGTCTGTGTGCGATGGCGATGGTCGTGCGTGATGACATCAGACGGTCAAGAGCCTCCTGCACAAGTCTTTCTGATTCAGTGTCAAGCGATGCCGTAGCCTCGTCCAGAATAAGGATAGGAGGGTTCTTCAATATCGCCCTGGCGATGCTGAGCCTCTGGCGCTGTCCGCCTGACAACCTCATTCCGCGGTCGCCGATATTGGTATTGTATCCATCTTCCTTCTCCATGATGAACTCATGGGCATTGGCTATTTTCGCCGCTGCGACGACATCTTCCATGGTCGCGTCCTCGACGCCGAAAGCGATATTGTTGAAGATGGTGTCATTGAACAGGATAGGCTCCTGGTTCACATTGCCCATCAGGCTTCTGAGGCTGTGGATCTTGATATCGCGGATGTCCGTGCCGTCGATTTTTATCGAGCCGCCGGTCACGTCGTAGAATCTCGGGATGAGGTCGACCAATGTGGATTTGCCCGCGCCGGATTCACCGACGATAGCCACGGTGCTGCCCTTCTTTACGGAAAGATTGATGTCGTCAAGTATCTTTCTGTCAGTATCATAGGAGAATGACACATGGTCGAAAGTGATTTCATCATTGAATCCCTCCACTTCCTTTGCATCAGGAATTTCCTTCAGGTTGCTTTCCGTTTCGAGAATCTTGTTCACGCGCTCTACGGAAGCCATGCCCTTAGGAATGTTGTAACCTGCTTTCGCGAAATCCTTCAACGGGTTGATGACGCTGTAGAGAATCACCATGTAGAAAATGAAGGTCGGAGCGTCGAACCACGCCTTTTCACTCAGGATGACAACGCCGCCGAATCCCAGTACAATCGCGATCAGCACGGTACCCAGAAACTCACTCATAGGATGGGCCAATGCCTGCCTGGTGGAGACTCTTCCGGTCTTCTTTTTCACCGCCTCGGTCACATGGTCGAAACGCGCCTGCATCTTGTCCTCGGCCACGAAAGCCTTGATGACGCGCAAGCCGCCGAGCGTCTCCTCCAGCTGCGACATTGTGTCGCTCCACAATGCCTGCGCCTGCAATGACTTCTTTTTCAATGTCCTTCCAAGGGCGCTCATGAGCCAGATCAATGCCGGGGCGACCACGATCGTGAACAATGTCAGCTGCCAGCTGGTCACTATCAATGTCCCGATGTAGAATATGATGAGAATCGGGTTTTTCAGGAGCATGTCGAGGGTGCTCATGATGGAATTCTCGACTTCGTTTATATCACCGCTCATCCTGGCTATGATGTCACCTTTCCTCTCCTGCGAGAAGAAACCCAGAGGAAGAGTCAGGATCTTGTGGTAAAGCTCTCTCCTCATGTCCCTTACGACGCTTGTGCGGATAGGGATCATGATTGCCGATGAACCGAAGTAGCATGCGGTTTTCAGGAGTGTCATGATACTGAGCCACAGGCACAGGAGGAACAATGTCATTGACGCACCCTTGTCCTGGATGAGCAGCGTTATCCCGTAATATGCATTGTTTATGAAAATCTCTTTTATGCCCATGCCGGCAGTGTCCCACGGAATGAAGGAGTATACCGTATCGTTCATCTTGAACAATATCTGCAGGATAGGGATAATCAGCGAGAACGAGAAGATATTGAGGATTGCCGAGAGAATGTTGAGTATGATCGAGCCTCCGAGGTAACCCTTGTATGGTTTGACGTACTTGACAAGTACCTGCCAGAATTCTTTCATCTTTTCTATGACGTTGTTTTAATAATCTGCAAATATAGTAACATTCAAAAAAATAACCTGCATCATCTAAGGGAATCTTTTCGGTCTATATTTCTGCCTCATCAGTCGTATATGTCCAGTACACTCCTTCTTCGAAAAGAAATCTATCCTCGAAAATCTTCTCCTAATCTGAAGCAGGTTATTTTTTTTCACGTTACTAAATGATTTCGCAGTGTGTTTGATTATTGCTATATTCCTGATAAATAAGAGAAGTGGATATGACGCGAGAGGAACTTATAGCGAAGATTCAAGACATCGAATGGGATGACTTTGAGGCAAAGGAGGCTTTGAATGAGCTCCCCAAGAATATGTGGGATACGGTGAGCGCATTTTCTAACACATCTGGCGGATGGGTTCTGTGTGGCGTTGCACAGAAAGGAAAGAAGTTCGAGATCCTTGGCGTGAAAAATGGAGAAAAGATTGAGAATGATTTCCTTACCACACTTCGAAACAAAGACAAGTTCAATCACCTTATCCAGTGCCGTCCGGACAAGATTACTGTTGATGGTAAACTGGTTTTGGCGTTCTATATTCCTTCGTCAGAACTGAAACCTATCTGGTACGGTTCTCCCAAGAACACGTTTATCCGTAGCGGCTCCGGTGACCAGCGGGCTACAGATATGGAAATTGCAGCTATGTACCGGGACCAGGCATTTGGCACGCAGTCGGAAAAAACGGTCGAAGGACTGACTGTTGCTGACCTTAATGCGGCATCATTTGCCTCATACAGACGTTATATCCAGACGTTTAATCCCGAGTTCCGGGCAAATAAGTTTGATGATGAAGAGTTCTGTGAATATACGGGCATTACTCGTGACGGCGTACTTACCTATGCAGGCTTGCTTATGTTGGGCAAAAATGAGATGGTGCGCAAGTATGTGAACAATTTCTGGGTGGATTACATTGAGATTCCTGGCAATTCGTATAGTGAAGCTGCGGTACGGTTTTCTTATCGGCTTCCGGAGTTGGATAACATTTGGGACTGCTACGAGGCTATCTTCCAGCGCCTGAGACTTCACGTGGATGCAGCACCGTTCTCGCCCCGCTCAGACGGCTTTGCGCCGGAAGATGAGTCTCAGTTGTATTCTTTGAGGGAAGGTCTTGTCAACATGTGCTCCCATGCCGATTACTTTTCTCCGATGCATCCTACTGTACGCGTGTTCGACAATCGCATCAGTTTCCAAAATCCTGGCAAAATTGTCGTTGATATGGTGCACCTGCGTGATCGTTATCAGTCGGCACCGCGAAATCCTTCTCTACTGAAGTTGTTTAGATACACGAAGATTTCGGACAATGCCGGTTATGGAATGGATAAGATCTACTCGTGGGAACGACTGACAGGTGAGAAAGTTGAGGTGGTGACTGACGTAATGTGTTCCGAAGTAACTTTCTGGCGTCCGAAGATCGGGACATCCATCAAGCGGAAAGAAGATGGTGATGTGGGTAGTGCCGCGTCCGAAACTACCCAGAAAACTACCCAGAAAAATAATGTGGAAACTACTCGGAAAATGAAGGACAAAATACTCCGTATCCTGAGCTCCTCACCAACTTTAACCATTAAGGAAGTTGCTGATTTATGCGGACTTACATATGATGGTGCCAAGTATCATTTCACGGCCTTGAAAAAGTCTGGCAAATTGGAAAGATCAGGTGGCGACAAGTGCGGTTTCTGGGTAGTAAAGAAGTAGAAAACTACCCGGAAACAGCAACACTGTAACCATGTGAGGTGCTATTGAAAGCTTCGGCTTCTTATCTCTTGTGAAGATGCCAACTTTCTATAAACAATCACAATATTAACAGTTACAGTATGATTTACGGTTACATCAGAGTCAGCAGCGACAAACAGACTGTTGAAAATCAAAGATTTGAAATCAATAATTTCTGTTCACGTGAGTCGATGAAAATTGACGGGTGGATTGAGGAGACCATCAGCGGTACGAAGAGTTACAGCAAGCGGGAATTGGGAAAACTCCTTAACCGGGTGCGGAAAGACGATTTGATTATCTGCGCCGAGTTGTCCCGGCTGGGGCGTAACCTGTTTATGATTATGGAGATTCTCAATATCTGTATGACGAAAGAGTGCCGGGTCTGGACCATCAAGGACAATTATAGGCTTGGTGAGGATATTCAGAGCAAGGTGCTGGCTTTTGCTTTCGGCCTTTCGGCAGAGATTGAGCGAAATCTTATCAGCCAACGGACGAAGGAGGCGCTTGCAAGGAAGAAGGCGGAGGGGATGGTTCTCGGGCGTCCTGTTGGAAGGAAGACAGAAGAGTGCAAGTGCAAACTCTTTCCCAAGCGGATGCTCATAGTGGAGCTGCTAAGGGCAGGAGTTTCTCAGCGGAAGATTGCTAAGATTTGCAAGGTCGATCGGAACACTCTGGGAAGATATATACATTCGTTTCTGAAACTATAGGAGCGATTATGTGCAGACACACGCGGTCTCCTCCAGTTTCTCCTCATCTGAATCATGGTCCATCCTATCCGAAATTGAGCGTTCCATTAAGGAGAAGATTGAAGCCGTCGGTACTCCCTTGAAAGATTGGGATATCCAGATCAATTACGGCATCAAAACCGGTTTTAACGACGCCTTCATCATCGATTCGGTAAAGCGAAATGAAATTCTGAGTGCCTGCCAAACTGAGGAGGAACGTCAGCGAACGGCGGAAATCATACGACCGATATTGAGAGGCCGCGATATCAAACGATATAGCTATGTGTTTGCAGAGC
>ERZ780106.592-NODE-592-length-13944-cov-10.089567_pt1 | contig 13944 bp, 10 predicted proteins | sample MGYA00511572_ERZ780106 | MGnify/ENA primary metagenome ERZ780106 (study PRJEB29588, sample SAMEA2161876) | human gut metagenome | biome: human gut; feature: human-associated habitat; material: faeces | place: Denmark | collected 2008/2010 ...
AAGCGTTCGCGCTCCGCCTTTGCCGCCTCCATCGTCGTGATGCCTTTTTCCCGGAAAACTTTCAACATCTTGTTGAGGTATGCCATCGGTGATTTCTTTCCTGCCGCCCACGGCGCGCAACCCAGCACAAACATCTGCGCGAACCGCCACTCTTCCGTCCACTGCTTCACAAGGGCACGGTCGGCGGCGTTCGGCTTCGTCTTTTCGTCCAGCTGCATCGCCTGATACAGCACAATCAGGAACTCGTTCTGCTCGTCAATCTGCCGCATGTACGCGTCAATTTCCGGCAGCGTGCGCAGGCTGCGGTTCTGCCACGCCATCAGCGTCTGCATCACGTCCTGCAGCGTCGTCATGCCCCATTTGGCGCACTGCTGCGCCGCCAGCAGAATCACCGGGTCAGGGTACATGGTCTGGAAGCTCTTGTACGTCGCTTTCGTCGTGTCGTTGATGGTAATGCTGTAATTGCCCAGCGCGCGCAGGAATTGCTTGATAGGCTCGTTTTCCTTCCGGCTGCCCTCGATATCGCCCGACACGTCCTGCTCCGTGCGCACATTCCCCTGCTCGTGCAGCCGCTTCAAAATCCCGTCCAGATACGCAAACGACGGGTTGCTGCTCTTGATGGTTTCATCCACCGCGCGCAGGATTGCATCCGGCGTGAACTGCCAGTCCACCAGCCACTTGCTGTACATCGTCTGTTCCGGCTCGGTCGGGTAGCGGCGCAGGCCTAACTTCTCCAGCACCTTCTTGCTGCCGCTCCAAACGGTCTGGTCGCGCCGGAAAATCTCCTGCGCCTCCTCCACCGTCTGCACCTTTTCGTCCGCCAGCCGCATGGCCATCTGCTCGGCTTTCTTCATGCTCACGTTCTTGCCGTGCTTCTGCACCATGTGGCGCATCATGGCAATCACCACGTCCGGCGGCAGGCGCATCTGCTCCACCCACTCGTAGCATTGGCTGACGTCCTTGCCATGCAGCCGGCGGTCGTTGTCGAACACGCCGTAGATGGCTTCCGCGAATTGCTCGTATGCGGGGTCAATCTGCGCCTGTGCGCCCGTCATCATCACCTGATAGATGTTCTGATAGCGGTACTGCGGCGGATTATCCGCCACGCGCTGCACCAGCCCCTTGCGCTCCCAGTAGCGGTACGCCGCGCGAATATCATCCTCCGTCATGTTCAGCTCCCGCGCCATTTGCTGCAAATCGCTGATGGCCTCGTGATGATAGCACGCCACCAAGCCGAAGAGGTACACGCGCACCGCGTCCCCCGACGCTTCGGGCAGATAATTGAGGATAAACTGGTTGGGCAGCGGCGTTACGTCAAACAGCGCCGCCTGCTCGTCAAAGGAAAACATCGCCATGCAAGCCGACCTCCGTACCATCTTCCGACAGGTTTCCCTCCTATTATACCATGCTTGCTTCAAGCCGTCAAATGTGGTATAATGGAATTTGTTCATGCGGATTTCTGCATAAAAAGGCACGGATATACATCATCAGGAGGTTTCTCACCTATGGGGCGTACAGTAGTCATTGCGGAAAAGCCGAGCGTGGGGCGCGATATTGCCCGCGTGCTTGGCTGCCAGAGCAGCGGGCGCGGCTGCCTGACGGGCGGCGACTGGGTCGTGACGTGGGCGGTCGGGCATCTGGTGACGCTGGTTGAGCCGGACGAGCTCGATGAAAAGTACAAGCGCTGGTCGTTTGATACGCTGCCGATTCTGCCCGCCGAAATCCCCTTGAAAGTCATTGCCAGCAGCCGCGATCAGTTTGCCGTCGTCCGCAATCTCATCAACGCGCCGGAAACCGACCGGCTCATCTGCGCAACCGACGCGGGGCGCGAGGGGGAGCTGATTTTCCGCTTTGTCTACGAAGTGGCGGGCTGCAAGAAGCCCATGCGCCGCTTGTGGATTTCTTCAATGGAGGACGGGGCGATTAAGGCGGGCTTTGCTTCCCTCAAAGACGGGCGGGACTATGGCGCGCTCTTTGCGTCCGCCCTCTGCCGCGCAAAGGCTGACTGGCTTATCGGCATTAACGCCACCCGGCTTTTCTCCTGCCTGTATGGAAAGACCTTGAACGTGGGGCGCGTCCAGACCCCGACCTTAAAAATGCTCACCGACCGGGACGCGGCTATCTCCCATTTCCAGAAAGAAAAATATTATCATGTTCGCCTTGATTTATCCGGCGCGGACGCGGCAAGCGAAAGGATTTCGGACAAGGCAGAAGCCGACGCGCTGAAAGGGGCTTGCGAAGCGGGAAAGGCGGTATGCGTTTCCCTTACCAGAGAGAAGAAAACCGCAGCCCCGCCAAAGCTCTTTGACCTTACCTCTTTGCAGCGGGAAACGAACCGCATTTTCGGTTACACCGCAAAGCAGACCCTTGACCTTGCACAATCCCTTTATGAAAAGCGGCTCCTTACTTATCCGAGGACGGACAGCAGCTTTCTTACTGACGACATGGGCGGCACCGCAGCGGACATTATCGCGCTGCTTTGCGAAAAGCTCCCCTTTATGGCGGGCGCGGACTTCACGCCGGAGATTGCAAAGGTATTAGACAGCAAGAAAGTATCAGACCACCACGCAATCATTCCCACTATGGAGCTTGCAAAGGCTGACCCGGACGCGCTGCCGGAAAGCGAGAAGAATATCCTTACCCTTGCGGGGGCGCGTCTGCTTTTTGCCACCGCCGAGCCGCATATTTATGAAGCGGTTACGGCGGTTTTCTCATGCGCCGGGACAGACTTCACCGCAAGGGGAAAGACCGTACTTGCGGAGGGTTGGAAAGAGCTTGAACGCAGATACCGGGCGACGCTGAAAGATAAGCCCGAAGCAGAGGACGGGGAAAATGAGGGCGTGACGCTGCCGGAGCTTTCCGAGGGACAGAACTTTCCTAACCCCGCCGCAAAAGTAACGGAGCATACCACAACGCCGCCGAAGCCCCACAGCGAAGCGTCGCTTCTCTCTGCTATGGAGCGAGCCGGGAACGGGGACACCGACCCGGACGCGGAACGCCGGGGGCTTGGCACTCCCGCCACCCGCGCCGCCGTCATTGAAAAACTGGTAAAGGGCGGCTTTGCAGAGCGCAAGGGGAAGCAGCTTATCCCCACGCAGAACGGAGCCGCCCTTATATCAGTCTTGCCGGATATGCTCACTTCCCCGCAGCTTACCGCAGAATGGGAAAACAATCTGACGCAGATAGCAAAGGGAGCCGCAGACCCCGGCGAATTTCTGTCCGGCATTGAAGCTATGGCGCGGGAGCTTGTGCAGACACACGCCGCAGCACTGGACGGGAAAAAGGATTTGTTCCGGGAGGAAAAGCCCTCTGTCGGCAAATGCCCCCGTTGCGGTTCCCCCGTCCATGAGGGGAAGAAAAACTATTATTGCAGCAACAAAGAATGTGCCTTTGTCATGTGGAAGAATGACCGCTTTTTCGAGGAACGCAAGACCGCTTTTTCCGCGAAGATTGCCGCCGCGCTCCTTAAATCCGGCAAAGTGAATGTGAAGAAGCTCTATTCCCCGAAAACAGGCAAGACCTATGACGGAACTATCGTTCTGGCTGACACTGGCGGGAAATACGTCAACTACCGTATCGAAGTACAGAAGAACTAAAAACTTGAATAGCAAGCATAGGAAGCGGGTACCCACTTCCGTAAATCCCCGTTGCGACGCTGACGCGCCGGACGGGGATTTTGCTTGTTGGGAAGTTTCCCAAACCCTCTTTTGCGGAGGGCTTCACCCTCTAAAAATTTTTGAGAAATCTTTGGCAGAAATGCGGGCGTACCCGTAGTAGACCATGCAGCCCAAAAATGCAGCTTGTGACGCTGCCCCAAAGAAAGGAGGTTTTTCACTATGGCAAGTTTACGGGACACCGTAAAGGACTATCAAGACGAGCTTAGGGACGGTATCGCATGGGTGGCGTTCTGGAAACAGGGGCGTTCATGGAACGCGGAATATTTTCATCTTGATATGGACGACACCCTCTACCCGGAGGACAGGAGCCGGTTAGAGGAAATCAAAAGCACCGACCCCGCCGCCGTTATCCTAAACGGCTATTACTGCGGGCATTTAGGCGAGGACATGAGCCTTGACGAGCTGACCGCCGGAGTGCGCTACCACTACGAAAACAGCATGAACGACATTGACGGTTTTATCGGGGCGCATGACGACAGGCTTCCCCCGGAGGTTATCGAGGAAGCGAGGGCAGCCGCCCATGAAGCGGGGCTTCCCTTTTCCGAAAAGCCCTACCGGGACGGAGAGGATTTTAACCCCTATGTATTTGACGGGAGCATGAGCATTGAGGATTTTGAGCTTATGCACCGCATGATTGAAAAAGAAAGGAGCGAACAAATGGCAGAACCGATTTTAAGCGGCTATCTTTCCAATCTTGGGAAGTACACCGAGGGCAGACCCGCGGGCGAATGGGTGACGTTCCCCACGACTGCCGAACATCTGAAAGAAGTCTTTGACCGTATCGGGATTGACTTCAAGCATTACGAGGAATGGCATTTCACAGAATTTCAATCCCCTATCCCCGGCTTGGCGGAACATTTAAGCGAGTATTCCCACCCCGACGAGCTGAACTATTTAGGGAAGCTCTTGGAAATGCAGTTTGACGACGACCGGGAGAAATTCATTGCAGCCATTGAATACGGCGACCATGCCGACAGCTTACAGGACATCATCAACCTTGCACAAAACCTTGACTGCTACTGGATTTATCCGTCCGTCCACAATGAAGAAGAATACGGGCGTTATCTGGTTGATGAACTGGAAGAACCCGAACTGCCCGAAGAAGCGAAAAAGTATTTCATGTATGAGGAATACGGGCGCGACGCTTCCATTAACGACGACGGTATGTTTACCGAAAAGGGCTATATCTACAACAACCGCAACACCTTTACAGAATGGTACGACGGGCGCGACGTTCCACAGGAATACCGGGTAACGCCGCAGCCCCCGCAGCGGTCACGCCCCGACCCGGAAAAAGCAGATTTTGACGCAGCCGCGCCGGGGCAGAGAACCGCGCAGACCGCAGAGCAGCCACAGGAGCCGCGCCCGGTTATCCCTATCGTGCTGACGAGCGAGAAGCCCGCCGAGAAATTAAAAGAGATTACCGACCGTCTGGAACAGGGTATTGCGGAACTCTTTGACAGCGAGCGTTACAAGGAATATCTGAAAGTCATGTCAAAATTCCATAATTACAGCTTCCGAAACACCGTCCTTATCGCCATGCAGAAGCCGGACGCTTCCCTTGTGGCGGGCTTTTCCGCTTGGAAGAATAACTTTGAGCGAAACGTGATGAAAGGGCAAAAGGGAATTAAAATCATTGCCCCGTCGCCCTATAAAATCAAACAGGAAATGCAGAAAATCGACCCGCACACACAGAAGCCCATAATCGGCAAGGATGGAAAGCCCGTCACCGAGGAAAAGGAAGTCACCATACCCGCCTACAAGGTGGTATCCGTCTTTGACGTTTCCCAGACCGAGGGAAAGGAGCTGCCGGATATTGCCGTTGACGAGCTGACGGGCGACGTTGACCGCTACAAGGATTTTTTCGCAGCCCTTGAAAAGACTTCCCCCGTTCCTATCGCCTTTGAGAATATCGAGGGCGGCTCTCATGGCTACTACCACTTGGAGGACAAGCGCATTGCTATCAACGAGGGCATGAGCGAATTACAGACCTTAAAGACCGCCATTCACGAAATCGCCCATGCGAAGCTGCACGACATTGACCTCAACGCGCCAAAGGACGAGCAGCAGCCCCACGTTGACCGCCGCACCCGCGAAGTCGAAGCGGAAAGCGTCGCCTATACTGTCTGCCAACATTACGGGCTTGACACGTCGGACTACTCTTTCGGCTATGTCGCCGGGTGGAGCAGCGGGCGGGAGCTGTCCGAGCTGAAAAGCTCCCTTGAAACGATACGCAGCGCAGCCGCCGAGATTATCAATTCCATAGACGAAAATCTTGCGGAGCTGCAAAAGGCACAGGACAAGGAGCAGACCGCCGGACAGGAGCAGCCCACCAGAGAGGAAAAGGCAGCCCCGAAAGAACAGCCGCAGCCGGAAGCCCCGGCAAAGGCAGATACAGCCGGGAAAGAGAAGCCGGAAGCAGCCGCACCGGGAAAATCCGGCGCACAGGAAAAGGCGGGCGCAGCCCCGAAAGAAGCCTTTACCCCGGAAACGATTTACAGAGTGCGCCGGAACCCTTACAGCGACAGCCGGGAAAACAGCCACCTCTTGCAAGCCTATGTGACACAGGAGAACGGGCGGGCGAAAATGGGCGACGTGCTTTATACGGGAACGCCGGAGAAATGCCGCGAGCTTATGGGGCAGCTCAAAAGCGGCGAGCTGACCGAGGGCGACGTAAAGCAGCTTTACGCAAAGGCACAGGAAACGGCGCAGACCGCCGGACAGGACAAAGACACCTTTTCCATTTACCAGATAAAAGGCGGGGACGAAACAAGGGATTTCCGCTTTGAGCCATACGACCGCCTGCAGGCGGCGGGAAATGTGGTTGACAGGGCGAACTATGAGCTTGTCTATTCCGCGCCCCTTGCGCCGGAAACTTCCCTTGAAGATATTTACACCCGTTTCAATATCGACCACCCCAAAGATTTTAAGGGACACAGCCTTTCCGTTTCGGACGTGGTAGTGCTTCATCAGGACGGACAGGACGCGGCGCATTTCGTTGACAGTGTAGGTTTCCGGGAAGTGCCGGAGTTTTTACAGGAGCAGAAGCAGCTTACCCCGGACGACTTGGAAACGGGCGAAACTGTCAAAACACCGAGAGGGACTTTCCATGTAACCGCTATGAGCCGGGAGCAGATAGAAGCCGCCGGATATGGCTTTCACCACCAGTCGGACGACGGAAAGTATCTGATTATGGGGAATGGGACGCGGGCGTTTGCCGTTGCCGCAGAACAGGCGCAGCGGGACAATCCCTTGAAAACCGCCGAGCAGACCATAGAGCAGAACGGAAACATGATTGACGGTATCATCAACAACACCCCCACCGTTGACGAACTGGAAGCAAAGGTAAAGGCGGGCGAGCAGATTTCCCTTGTTGACCTGGCTAACGCTGTCAAAGCCGACAAGGAGCGCGGCAAGGGAGCGAAGCCGGAAAAAAAGCCCTCTATCCGGGCGCAGCTTAGAGCCGACAAGGAAAAGGCGCAGAAGAAAAACGCAAAGCAGAAGTCACAGGACTTGGAAAGGAGCTGACCCATGCCGGAACAGAGTAAATTTGAAAACGTGGATTTGTTCGCTTCCCTTGAAGCGATTATGAAGCAGAACACAGGCTTTTACCAGAGCGACTTAGACATTGACAAAGAGATTATCGCAAAGGCGGCGGCAAGCCCCAACAGGGAGGACAAGACCCTTTTGTGGTTCTGCCGCCCGTCCGGGACGCACTGTTTCCGGGAGCGCGACGTTTTCCTCAAAGACACCGCGCCCCACAACACATGGCGTTTCTACATGGAGCAGACAAGCGACCGCGTCCTTGCCTATGCAATCGAGCTGACGGGAAAGGAGCGCGGGAAAATTAAGGGCAATCTGTACGAACTGGACTACGCTAAACATTATGAGCGCGTCAAGGAAAAGGAACTGCCCGCCGATACGGTGAAGCTGATTTATGAGCGAGGGGAAAGGGAGATACCCGCCGGACGGTTCTTCAACGGCAACCCAGACCCGCAGCTTGGGAAGTTTGAACGCTTTGAAGCCCTACCCGACGACCCGGACGCGCTGCAATCACTCTTACAGGAAGAACGGCGCAGCCGGGAGCAGCTTCCACCGGGGGACTTCAAGGCGCATATCACAGCCTTGCGGGACGGGCTGATTGAAACGGAAGCGCGGCGCATTGTGCGGGAAATGAAGCGGCACTATGAGCCGAATAGCCCGAACAAGACCCATTTCATGGCAGAGCTTTCCCCGGCGTTCATGCGGCTTGCAGCCACAAAGGACACTGACCGCCTTTTCTCCATGCTGCCCTACAAGACCCTTTCCTTTTCCAAAATCGAGGGCAGACATGGGACGTATGCGCTGATTGACAAGGGGGAGAACCGGGACAGGGAGATAAGGAAGCCCCGCCCCTCTATCCGGGCGCAGCTTAAAGCAGACAAGGCAAAGACCGCCCCGAAAAAGGCGGCGGCAAAAACAAAAAATCACGATATGGAGGTATGAGCATGATTAGACTGACTGTTGAAGAAACAAACCTTTTGAGCATTTACAACGAGGGCGGCAAGCGGGCTTTGATTGAGAATGTCAACGCCGCGCTGCCCTACATGGACGCGGATATGCGGGAGCTTGCAAAGCGCACCCTTTCCAAAGTGGACGCTTTGACCGAAGCGGAATTTGCAGAGCTTCCCATTTACGCCGCTGATGAAGTATGAACGGGGTTAAGCGGCTGACGCCGCCCCAGAGCCGGAAAGTCAACGCCCTTGTGCGCCGGACGTGCTGCAACTATGATAACGGGAACTGTATCTTACTGGACGACGGAGACGAATGCGTATGTCCGCAGCTCATTTCCTATTCGCTTCTCTGCAAGTGGTTCCGGGTTGCGGTGCTTCCCGCCGACAGGCTGCTCTATGCGGAGCTTTACCAGACAGGGGATAAGAAGAAATGTACCGAGTGCGGCGCGTTCTTTGCGTCAACCTCTAACAGTGTCAAATACTGCCCCGTCTGCCGGAAGCGTATCACCCGCAGACAAGCCGCCGAGCGCATGAGGAAAAGACGCACCCCTGTTACGCAGTAGGCGCGGAAAATCCCTTGATTTACAGGGCTTTCCGGGCGTGAAAATCGGATAGGCGATACTTTATACCTTTATCCCCGAAAATGGCGTTCTACTGCGTAACATTCACGAAAACAGCACCCATAAAAAGACAGGGCGCGGAAGTCATATACCGGCTTCCGCGTCCTGTTCTTTTTTTGCCTATCTGACATTTCCCTTTTCCATTTCTTCAAGTGGGAACTGCGGGAGGGCTTCTATCAGCTTCTTTGTGATAGACTGGCGCATATCTTCGTTGATTTCCTGTTTCGTGCTTCCGTCCGGCTGTCTGACCGCTACCGTCGATAGCCTGTCGATTTCGTCCTTGTAGCACTCCACGACTTTCTCCACCGCCCATTTTTCCCCGGCAACGGCGGCGCGTATGGTTTCATATTCCGGCATTTTCTGGTTTTCCATGCTTCAACGCTCCTGTCTGTATTTGATAGCCTTATCATAGCACAGCGGCGGGGATTTTGCTATCCTTATCCGCGCTCTGTTCCCTTTTCACGTTCCGGCTGCCTGTCTGCCTGTAAAATGCTGTCAATGTTCTGCTTGATAATATCATATTCCCGGACTTTCTTTTTCAGCTTCCCATAGTCGGCGTAAAGGGCTTCTTTCTGCGCTTGGAGGGCTTCATACTCCGATTGCAGCGCGGCAAGGTTCGGGAGCTTTGCAATGCCCGCCGCTTTCAACGACCTTGCGGCGGCTTCATGTAGGATAATCGCCTGTTCCTGTCCGGCGCGGTACTTCTCCCTGTTCCTTGCCTTGCGGTATGCGTCATAGACGGGCTTTGTCTTTTGGTAGGTGGAAACATTCTTGATAAGCACCGCCATGTCCGCAAGCCGCTTTTCCGCGTTCTTCAATGCGTCTGCCGCCTGTCCGCTTTCCGCTGACATTTCCTCAATCCGGCTGACTAAATCCGCGTACTGTTCAATCTTGTGTTCCGTCAAGAAATTCATGGTTTTAGCTGCCTGTTTCAGATTGTGGATTTTCGCCCACTGTTCATAGCCCTTACTCTGCGCCGCCTTGATACTGTTCTCAATGTCGATAAGCAGCGAAACGTCGCGCTGCTCTCTGGGGGCTTTCGCCGCCTTTGCCCGTCTGCCCGCTATCCGTTCCCTTATGGCTTCCTCTGTATAGTCTGCGCCGAGGGTTTTTAGGCGGGTGAAGCGTTCCTGTCCGGGGGCGCGGCATGAAACATATTTCCCCGGCTTTATCTCATAGCCCGCCGCCTGTAACCGCGTTAGCAATTCCTCAAAACTGGAAACTTGGGGGATAAGCGCGTCAACGGCAATCTTTAGCTTGCCTTTCCAACTTGTACCCGTCTTTTCTGCCTGGTACTCCGCATAGCTCTTTCCCTTGCTGCCCTTGCCGGGGACGACGACGGACAAGCCATTTTCCCGGCACAGCTTGTCGCTCATGTTCCGTATGCCGTAATAGCTCCTTTTGTTGGAATTGTACTTGTGGTGGTCTACAAAATTCACCGCGCAGAAAATAATGTGGTGGAGTAGGGAAGCACCGCCTTGTCACATTGCTGTGATAGGTTTGCGCCACCCTCTCCGGGAACCGTACGTACCCCTCTCGGAGTATACGGCTCTGTTACTGCTCGTTCAGACAAAACTCACTTTTTGTGGATAATACTGCGGTGGCAATCCCTGCACACCACAAGCGTTTTTCTGTGTTTGGCAATCATTGCGATTTCCCACCGTTCCTTGCCTTTGAGATTTTTGAGTTTGTTAATGTGGTGAACCTCGTAATGGTCGCTCTCTGTCGTTCCGCATAACTCACAGACCTTTGCTTTCAGCCGGTTTTCAAGGGTATTGACTGCGTATCCGTAGACAACGGCAGCATTGCTGATGTAATCCGTAGCAGGGCCCTTGCCTTTGCAGTCGGCGTAATTTGCGAAGTAACGCCTTTTGTTTCCCTGCTTCGTTTCATAGGGTATACCCCATTTTCCTGTGCCATCATTAAACTTGTCAATGGTTTTGGATAGGCTGGTTTTATGCTTTGAAGCAAGGGTTTTTAAGCAACTGTATTCCATAAGGTAGGCAAGATAGTGCAGCTTGCAAAAGTTGCTTGCCATACCATAATAGTTGCATATTCCTCTTAACTCCGCATTGTATACTGAAACGATTTCTAAGTCTGTGAGCCCAACCAGATATTTCCGATGAACTGGAAACATGGAACCATCTTTCTTCTGTATCGCCACACCTTTAGTGAAAACGAATTGACGGATTTTATCGTTAAGTGGCACCAACAGTTCTACACCCCCATTGAGGGTACGCATTTTTACATGACCGGGGCCACCCCGCTTTATTTTTCCGCTTCTGCGCACACGCACATCATAGCCTAAGAACCTTGCACATTTACTGCTATGGGTTATGAGCGTTTTATCTTCACTGAGTTCCATTTTCAGTGTATCTCCGATAAACTCGGCCAGTTTGCTCTTAATCCATTGACAGTCCTCACGGTTTCCCTTGACTGCTATTAGAAAATCATCCGCATACCGAACATATTTCAGTTTTTTGTCGGTCTGCGCAGTGCAGGGAATGGTCATCAGTTTCTGACGTTTGGGCTTATACTCTGCCAGCACCATTTCCCTTTCCTCACCTGTTACTTTCGTCAAGCGGTGGGATAGCCGTTTGATTTCATTGTGCAGCTCTCGGTATTCAGGTGTGATTTGTCCCACTCCGGGCGTGTCAAATTCGGATTTCAACTTCATTACAAACTTGTCCAATTCATGCAGGTAGATGTTGGCGAGTAGCGGAGAAATGATACCGCCTTGCGGTGTACCGCTGTACGTCTTATGGTACTGCCAATTCTCTAAATATCCTGCTTTTAGGAATTTGTAAATCAGCTTGGTTATCCGAGCGTCCTTGATTTTATTGTTCAGCAAGCCTACAAGAACAGCGTGGTTGATGTTGTCAAAGCAACCTTTGATGTCGCCTTCAACAAACCAACGCGTACCGTTGAACTCCCGTCTCAACTGTTTTAAGGCCGTATGACAACTTCTTTTTGGCCTAAAACCGTGGGAGACATCCAGAAAGATAGGTTCATATACCGCTTCCAGTATCATCCGCAACACTTCCTGCACCAATTTGTCAGTAAAGGTTGGTATACCTAAGGGACGCAGCTTTTTGCGGTTATTCTTCTTCTGGATATAGGTTCGCCTCACCGGCATGGGCTGATAGGTTTCGTCCGCCAATGCTTTGATAATACTATCTATTTTGGCTTCACTGAAACCGTCCGCCGTATCCTCGTTTACTCCTTTTGTTGCCGCACCGTTGTTGGCATACAGGTTTTTGTATGCCACAAAGTAAATGTCAGGACGCAACAGATAGCGATACAGTTTTGTAAATACTTCTTCTTTATTTGCAAGTGAGTTTTGACTGATTCTTGCTAAAATTTCCGTTGTTGGCTTCATGTGAGGTTTTCCTCCCTAATCAACTTCTAATTTTAGTGCGCAATAACTGTGCCCCTTCGCCATGTAAGGGTCATTACCCCTCTCGGACTACTACGAGCACTCCGTACCCATGCAGGATTTTCAGGCTCCAAAGCCATAGCCGCTTTTTCATTCCCCCTTTCGTGCGGCACTCCTGGTTAGGGCATCCCCGGTTAGCAATGAGACTTGGTAAATTCGGATTCTCGGTATCGCTTTCGCTTCGTTACCATAGGTTCCCCTACAGGTTGTACGGAATGATTGATAACCGACAAGCCCACAACCATAACTTGCCTTTTCCGTACCAGAGGTTTCAGGCAATTTTCCTCTATCGGCACATAACAGAAACTGGAAGCTCACGTTCAGTAAATCCAACTTATACCTTATATCCGATTAACATTGCGGTTCAGTCGCACCCGATTGCCTTTAGGTGACTTACCGCTTTCCAGCCGTACTGTGTTCCCGTGTCAGCTTTCGCCTTTCGGTTAGGCTGGTTGTTTCCCGCGTTATCTTACGGGGCAGTACCTCATACTGCTTTTCTCATTGCCCTATCCGGGCGTACGTTATGGATATGCCCCTTATCAATGTGCGTCGTCACAACATATTCATGCTGCCCCTTTGTCACCGCGTCGGCAAGCTGCTTCCCGATTTCGTGGGCTTTCTCATAGTCCACTTCCCCCGGCGCAAAGGACTGTATCAAGTGAAAGGCTAAATTGCTGCCCTTATCCAGTGCTTGCGAGAGGGTATAGCCGAACTCAATGTCTGCCGTTTCATAGGAGCAGCCGAAAGAGGATATGAGCATTTTCCCGTCCGTCTTGTCCGGGTTTTCGATATAGTCAAGGGCTTTGCTTAGGGTGCTTTTAACAGGCTTAATCTTTGTAACCGCCATATCTCCGCAAGCACCCCCTTTATTTCCTCTATGTCCTCTTGGTATGCGTTCCCCGTCGCGTTTACGCGGCGTGCTATCTGGTTGACGTTGACACCGATTTTCTGTATCTCTGCGGTCATTGCCTTTATATCGGCGTGGTCTATCTGAATGATATACCCGTCAATGGCAATCTTCCGCAGATACGCCGCCATGTTCCGGGTGGGTACGAGCTTCATTTTTTCCAGTATTAAATCCCGTTCCGCTTCCGTCACTCTGAATTTGATTTGCACCGTCCTTTTCCGTCCGTCCATTGCTTCGCTCCTTTCCTTTCCGTTCCGAGGGTTTGGGACACTTCCCAACAAGCCATTTTCAACCGACGCGCCGCAGCGCGGGAGGGCGAAAATACGGAAGTGGGTACCCGCTTCCTATGCTTGCTACGAATGTTTTTATCCCTTATGCCCTTATCCCTTACTACGGAGAAAAAGCTATTTTGCCAAACTTCCGCAAAAGAAAAACGCTGCAATTCAAAAAAGATTGCAACGCTTTCTAAATCCTGTTCAGTTTTAAGCCGGACATTCCTATTCGCCCTCTTTTTCGACTTCGGAAATCTCTTTTGCCGTTGCGGTCACAATCCGTATGCCTGTATCGCTCATACCGTCAAGAAGCGCGTCGAGCTGCCGCCGCTGCGTGTTCTTCTCCGGCGGCGTTTCCAAAAGGAACTGGTCTACGGATATATTGTAGCGGAGCATAAGCTCAAAGAAAATCTGTAAACTTGGGTGCTGCCCCTTGTTCTCAATGTTCGCAAGGTAACGCGGCGAGATAAACATTTCGTCGCTTACTTTCTTGCGGCTCTCCTTGCGCCCTGTCCGCGCCGCCTTTATCGCTGCCCCAA
>ERZ780106.603-NODE-603-length-13764-cov-9.035086_pt1 | contig 13764 bp, 6 predicted proteins | sample MGYA00511572_ERZ780106 | MGnify/ENA primary metagenome ERZ780106 (study PRJEB29588, sample SAMEA2161876) | human gut metagenome | biome: human gut; feature: human-associated habitat; material: faeces | place: Denmark | collected 2008/2010 ...
GCTGCCACATCGTTGTAGGATACAGAAGATTTCCCCTTGATCTGCCATTCAGCGGTAAAGGACGAATAGTTGACCTCGATACTGCGCTGGAGATAAAACGGGGTGTTGAAGGTCTCATACATAAACTGCTGGATATATTCCTTGTCAATCCAGGTAGCGCCCAGACGCACCTCGATCTCCGACGCATCCAGGTCTTTGGGCTGGGCGGCGGTAAGAGCTTCCACATTGACTGCATAAACCGGGTCCTGCTGTGCGGCCCGCTGCGCCTGACGCAGTTTGCGGCGTACATTGCCGGAGAGGTATTCATCAGCAGTCACATAATGGGGCGTTCCGTCCTGCTCCAACTGTCCCGGTACACGGAAAATTACGCCTTGCAGCTCTCCGGCCAGTGCTTCTTTTGTTTTTCCGGTAAGCTGGCTCATATAGTCCATATCCACGCAGGCTTTTTCCGAGATGGACACCGCCAGTGCTTCACTTGCCGTATCCACCACAGCCACCGCCTGATGGGGCTTGATGGTCCGTTTGGTGAACATATCCGCCTTGCGTTCCAGCTTTCCGTCCTCGTCGATGACTTCCAGCGCACAGAGCAGGTAATAGGAAGAATCGTCTGCATAGGCCAGACGGTTTGCACGGTCATTGATGAGACCGTATTTGGCAGAAAAGCTGTCATAGAGGCTGTTCAGTTCCGCCTGCTTCTCCCGAATGGTGCTGTCCGGAACCGCTGCATCCATCTGAAGGTCGATCAGTTCCTGCACACAATCACGCAGTCCCACAAGACCTTTCACGCGGGCTTCGGCGGTGGCGTTGAGGTCAGGGCGCACCATACGGCTGTTTTCCCGGTAGTACACCTGCCCGTCTACAATGGCATAGGAATAGTTCTTCACATTGGGGTCGGCAGGAATGGAGGTGTCAATGGCTTCGCCTTCGCCCAGCTCCGGCAGCTCTGCCTCCTGATAAGTGCCATGAATATACTTCACCGCATCATGCAGCTGGTCGGAAAGCTCCAGTCCCTCGATAGGGTTCACGGTGTAGTCCATACCATGAGCAGTGCTTACCGGCTCCTGTCTGCCCAGCACCATTTCCGGGTGGTCGATAAAATACCGGTTGATGGCAAACCCATCCTCCGTTTGTCCGGTCTGCGTCCACTCTGGTGCAATGTCCAGCGGACGGTCCCGCTTTTGGAGAAAGATGATGTCCGATACCACCTCGGCACCGGCATTCTTTTTGAACGCGTCATTAGGCAGACGGATAGCTCCCAGCAGTTCAGCACGCTGGGCAAGATAGCGGCGCACGGTGGAATCCTTGGCGTCCATGGTATATCGGGAGGTCACAAAAGCTACCACGCCGCCGGGACGCACCTGGTCGAGTGCTTTGGCAAAAAAGTAGTTGTGGATGCTGAAATTCAGCTTGTCATAGGCTTTATCTCGAACCTGATACTGGCCGAAAGGCACATTACCAATGGCAAGGTCATAGAAATCTCGCCTGTCGGTGGTCTCAAACCCGGCCACGGTGATGTCGGCCTTGGGGTAGAGCTGCTTTGCAATCCGTCCACTGATGGAATCCAGCTCCACGCCGTACAGACGGCTGTTTCGCATTTTCTCCGGCAGCATACCAAAGAAATTGCCCACACCCATAGACGGCTCCAGAATATTTCCGGTCTCAAATCCCATACGGTCCACCGCTTCATAGATGGCCTGAATGACCGTAGGGCTGGTGTAATGGGCGTTGAGGGTGGAGCTTCTGGCGGCGGCATATTCCTCCGGGGTCAGCAGCTCTTTCAGCTGGGCATACTCGGAAGCCCATGCCGGTTTTTCCGGGTCAAAGGCATCGGCAAGGCCACCCCAGCCCACATAGCGGGATAGAACCTCCTGCTGTTCGGGGCTTGCCTGCTGTCCGGCAGCTTCCAGCTCTTTCAGCAAACGAATGGCATTGATATTTGCCTGGAACTTGGCTTTCGGACCGCCTTCACCCAAATGCTCATCGGTAATGCGGAAGTTTTTTGCATTGCGGCGCAGGTTAGCCTTGTATTCCTCATAAGATGCTTCCTCGGCAGCTTTGGCATTGGGGAAGGTCTGCCACTGGCCATTGACCTGAATGGAAACCGGGTGTTCGTCCAGCACTTCCTCAAAAGTTTTCTCCGGCTCAGTCACAGGGGCTGGTGGCTCCGGCTCCTCGATATGCAGCCGTTCCACTACCACATCATAAGGCAGATTGTTCTTGTCTCCCGGATAGACAGCCATGGTCTCGGAATGGAAAGTCGGGGATTCGGTAGCCGGTTCGGGGCGTTCCTGTCCAAAGCCATCCTGCTGACGGGCATACATCCCGCGCAGCAAAGGCGCAACCTCATCCCAGCGGAAATACAGCATAGCCAGACGCTTTTCCTCTGCATCCATGACTTCCAGTTCTATGCCCTGTGCCGTGGTACGGTAATCGGCAATATCGCCGGTCTCCAGATTCAGTGTCTCGATCTCACCGGAATAGGCTCTGCTCAGCCAGTAGGCGATCTCGCTGTTGCTCCTGCCGGATTGCAGCAGCGTGGAAATCTGCTTTTTATCCGCTTCATCCATCAGTCCATGAGCCAATACATCCCGCAAGTCCTGATCTGCCTTGTCCGGGTCAATAGGAAGAAACTCGGTATAGTAAGCATTGCGGCGGTCTGCCCGAAGCAGCTGCTCGAACTGTTCTTTGCGCTCTGCCCGGTAGATGGGATATACCATCCCGGTGGGCAGAAGCTGTACGGTGTCCTCCCGCAGCTCGGTGATCTGATAGGCGTCATCCTCGATATACACGGTATCGCCCACGGCATAGACCGGGGCGGCTGGGTCATAGGAGGTTCTTTGCGGAATTGGGCGGCGAACTGCGTCATATTCCTCATCGGAAATGGAAACTTCGGAAGTCTGCTCTGTCTCGGCAGCTGCGATCTGATCTGCATCCGACATCATCTGCTGGATAAACGGGTCATTGTCCAGTTTTTCCGGGTCTGCCACCTGTCCGTTGACGATCCCTCTTTCTTCCAAGGCTTCCCGGATGGCGATGGGGTCGATGTTGTCAAAACGGTTCTGTTCTTCTTCGGTATAGAACCGGTCCTCCTGAATGAGCTGGGCAAGCCTGCGCTGTACCTTCGGCCAGGGCAGCTGCGTTTCCTCCGGGCTGCCGGCACGGACAACGAACAGGCTGTTGCTGTTACTGCCGCCGTATTCCTGAGCCAGCCATGCGGCGGTATCTTTTTCTCTTGCATGGTCTTTCATATAGCGGACAACAGCGTGTTTACTCTCGATATTGCCGTTCCATGCACAAAGGGCAGTATCAATATCTTCCTGAGAAAGAGGGCGCAGAAGCTCATGGAGCTTTGGATAGGTCTCGTCGATCACTTCCCGGTGTAAACGCTGACGGAACTCCGGCACATCCGAATAGAGTCGGATCAGCTCCATATCCTTAGAACCAAGAACCGCACGGCGCACAGCGGCATTGCCCTCGATGACAGCATTTTCACGGTCAGAATGCCCGCAGGCATTGCGGTATGCGGCATCCTCGGAAATGGCGGCAGTCACCACAGGCTTATACTGCTCAAACTGCTCCCCAAGGGTAGGCTTTAGCGTTTCTTCCTCCATCTCCGGCTGCTGGGCTTGAATGGCATCTTCTTCGACCAGTTCCTTTTCAGCCTGGATTTTGTCATACTGAGCCTGTTCCTGTTCTGTAAGATAGCGGTCTTTCTGGACGAGAGATGTAATGCGTTTGGCAACCTTTTCCCAGTTCAAGTGAACATCCGGGCAGTCCTGCTTTTTATAGTGCAGTCCTTTCCCATCGTGATCTTCGCCGCTGTGTGTTGCACCGGACAAGGCATGAGAGCGTCCGCTAATGCCATACTCGTCTTTGAGGAATCTCACTTTCTCCTTATCCGTATGGTTTGCCATGAAGAACGCATAGATACGGCCTTTTCCTCCGGCGAAACTGCTGCCGCCGGTCATAGCGGCGTCGATCTCATCCTCGGTAATGAAGTGCTGAACGGTTGGCACTTGGGAAAGGTCTGAAGAAAAGGTCCTGCGTGGCAGGTCAAGGTCCTTCAGGTTCTCCCAGATCTCCCTTGGTCTGTGATAGTGAAAACGCAACAGATCACGGTCCTGCTGATAGGCAGTCCAGAAGGCGGCGTATTCTTCCTTGAGGGTCTGGCGGAAAGCCGGGTCACTCAGCTGCTCCGTCAGGCGGCGGGTCTCCTCCGGGAAACCATTGCCTTTGATCTCTGACAGGCAGGACAAATATCCGGCTTTTCTGGCGTCCTCACTGAGATCGTGATACAGATGCCAGAGCTTTTCCGAGAGGAGGGAGCGTTCATAGCCTGCCGCTTCTGCAAGCTCCACATTGGAGGCAAACTGACCACTTTCCAAAAGCTCCCCGATACGCTCTGCGGCGCTCTCCCAGGAAATGACCTGGGCAGACCTGTCATAACGGACAGACTTCCCATGGGAAAGATGGATACCATCCTCGGCATACCATGCGCTCACACTGCCAAGGCCATTGCCGCCGTGGTACAGCGTTTTCAGTATCTCGGCAATCTCAGCGGTGGTTTTCTGCTTTTCAAAGGCTGCAACCACACGCTCCCTTTGACGGTCTGTATTGCCGCCCAAACGCAGCACATGGTCGATGTCATTTTGGGCAAAAGAAAAAGCAGAGGATGTATGCGCTACATTCTCTGCTTCATCTATGGATTGGATCTGTTCCGCTTCGGAGAGGAACAGGTTTAGGGTCAGCTGTTGATAAGCTCCGCCATCAGAATCTCCTCGGCCTGGGCTTTGCAGGTGTTCATCAGCCCCACCCACTTCATGGGATCGCTGGCTTTCAGTTCCTCGGTGGCTCCCGCTTCCTTCGCCAGTTGGGGTATCATCTGCTCCAGTCTGCTCTGGGCGGTCTCGTCGATCTCCAGAAGGTGCGGGTACAGCTTCTCGCTCAGTAGCATCTGGTTGTAGAGGATGGGACGGTGTTCCTTCAGATAGGTTTTCCTCATCCTGCCGTACTTGCCCAGGGATTTCTCCGGCTGCTGGCTCAGCTTCAGGTCGGGAATCAGATAGTCTCCGTTCTGGATATAGGTCATGGGATTGTTCATCTTGTTTGCTCCTTTCTTGGTTGGCTTCGCGCTCTGCATTTCGGACGGTGACGCCGATCTGCCGCAGCACCTGCTGGTTGATCTGGCTGACCGCTGTTCCCAGCGCCCCGATGGTGGACGGGGTGTTGAAATCAAAGATCGCCATGAAATCTTCGTGGTCGAAGTAGCGTTCCGGCTCCAGTCCACAGCGGGACATCAAAGCGTAAGTGATGCTGACGGTGGCGGCTGCCTTAAACTGCACTCCGATGTTATACTCATCATATTCCTCCAAAAAGGAACCGTCAACGATATAGAAGAAGTCCTGCTGATGCTCCGTCCAGTATTCCTCAGCCAGTTTTCCGGCTACCTCAGTGAGCTGTCCGGCAAGGTCATCACCGGAAACATCATAGGTGCGCTCAAGCATGGCCTGCACCGAATCCAAATGGTGCTCCTCCAGCTGCCACAGCCAGGGAGTGCGGGAATGTTCACGGGTTCCGGTGTCGGAAATGTCAAAAACATAGCGAAGGCGAGGTCTATCCCCGGAATCGTCCACCAGAGCAATCCCTTTGGAACCGCGCCTTACATACCGGCCCATCTTTTCATTCCACAAATCGTACTCTGCACAGGCGGTGGCGTCCGGTCGCTGGGCGTAGATCATCAGCTGCTCATGGAACGGGTATTTGTAAAGGCGGGAAGCAGTGGTGAGAAACCCTGCCCATTCCTGCCAGCTCCCCGTGAGCTGTGTTGCCACCTTGTCCGCCATCTGCGCATACAGTTCAGCTTTGGTTGGCATGGTGTTCTGTCCTCCTTTCGGTTTTTGGATAAAAGAAAAGCAGGAAACCTAAATAATTTCCTGCTGGGTAAAACTGTGAATATTAAATTGGGGTTAGGTTATTTGTTATGCAAACTGTATTTTTTATAGATTTACAATCATAATATACTCCTCATCATTTTCGTCAACAACAGTAAATCCCACTTTCTCATACATTTTCACTGCATAATTACTTTTCTGAACGGACAGGGATATTTTTGAATATCCAGCCAATCTTTCTACTTGTAATAGTTGTTTCAATAATGAAGTTCCAATGCCTAATCCTCTATATCGAGGGCAGACAGACATAGCAAGAGATGGTGTATCATTATCAATGTGTCCATAATCATTCATAATTCTTACCCAAATAGCTCCTACTATATCTCCTTGAATTTCTGCAACTAAGGCTTTATCGTGTTTTCGATTCCCAAACTCAATGATATATTCTTGTAATTCTGGAAAGTCTATGACTGATCTAGGTGGTGCTTCAACACCTTCCGGAATATAAATCGCTTCGTATAAAAAATCGCTTAACAATCTGTATTCTTGGCTTTTCATTTCTCGTATCATATATTGCATAACTTCTCTCACCACCTCATCTTGGTTCAATAAATTTACTGGTCAACATCTGGATACAACCCCAGTTTAGGAGTAAGGTTTTGAGTGTTTAGTTGTTTAATATCTCTGCAATCGTGTTTGGTGCATATTTATTGAGTTCATGTCCTGCATTTGGAACGATGTGCAAAGTAGCTTGGGGTAGCAATTCTTTTAGCCTTTTAGAAGCCTTTAGATTGGCAGTATCCTTTTTGCCACACAAAATTGTCACTGGACAACAAATATTATTTAATTGCGCAGTAAAATCCAATGATCGCATAGAGTGAGCCAATTTTATGGTGCTGCTTTTTGATAGTCCCATACTTTCAAAAGCCTTGTTTGGCATACAACGGAAGATAAGATTTTGAAAATCTATCAGTAAGCTTGGAACTTTATATTGTGCGCCAATCAAAACCAGCGAAGCCACTTTTTCTTCATGCTGAATAGCAAAATCAATCGCAAGAAGCGCACCTAACGAAAGACCACAGATACGAAGCGGCTCTTTTTCTTCAGAATACCGCTGTTCTAAATCGCCTAAAATCTGCGAATATGATATTTCATCTTCTGTTGAAGAAAAAAGTTCTGGGCAATCGACATCGGAAATTGATAGTTGTTGGACTACTTCTTTCCAATCCTGTGCAGTTTGTCCCAACCCATGTAAAAGAACCGTTTTCATTAAACACCTCCTAAGTTCAAGATATTCATCAACGCACACAAGTTGCTCTTGAAAACCTGTCATTGTGTTTAGAATTTTCAACAATCCATTCGTCCAAAAACTTCATCTGTTCTTCTGTATGAAACCAGTGTTCTCCATTTCTCATGACAGAAAGTGTTGAATGGGTTCTTTGGGCAAATTCAAATATCGTTCCATAAGCGGTAAGATTATCTTTTTCACCATACAAAATGTGCGTTGGGATTTTCCATATAATAGGATTTTCTCTTACATAGCAAAGATAATCCCATGAAAGGGTCTCTCCAAAGGTTGTCTGAATTTCTTTTTTCTCTTTGAGTTCATCTTCTGTAACATTTGCCCAAATCATCATATCAGCAATAAGCCTTTCCATATCTACAATGGGCGAAATAAAATATGCTTTCTCTATTTGCTGATTTGATAAGGCATTGATAGCAAAATACGCTCCAATGCTATTGGCGATTATTTCAACAGTCTTGTAGTTTCTATAAATCGAATTAAAAAGTAATGGAAATTCTTCTTTTGCTTCCCATGGAAACTGTGCAGTATAGTCAAGACCAATTACATCACAATCACTAAAGAGCGACTTGTAATGGAGAGCTTCTTCAGCATCTCCTCCTTTTCCATGTATATAAATAACTGCTTTATCCACGATAGTAATCCTCCATAATTTCTATGTTTATCCATCATTCATTATAATTTCCTCAACCTTAAAAGTATAGTGGGCTTTTGTAAAAAACAAAAGAAACCGCCTTTCCATCGGACAGTTTCTCTCACTATGTCATCCTGACACGATAAATTTACTGGTCAAAATCCGGGTACAGCTCCAGCTGAGAGAAGTCCTCATCGGTCATCGCACAGAGCTTCGTAAGGGCACTGTCGGTCAGCTCCCTCAGTTCCGTTTCCTCCGGCGAAAGCTCGCCGTGCATTTCACGCAGGCTGTCGATCAGCCCGGTGCGGCTGCCGGTATTGTAAATGCACATCAGGTTCATTTCCTCAAAAGTAAAGTTTCCCATATCAAATCTCCCTTTCCGCACTCTTTTTGGGTGCTGTCTTTTTGTGTTCTGCTTTGGGCTGGTTTTTCAGCTGTTCCACAACGGATTTTTTCTTTTCCCATTCCTCCCGATGGGTGGCGGCTGCCAGAGCCATCAGGGAAATGGGCTGACCGCTTCGGGCCTGCTGTTCCAGCTCTGCCACCGTAGGCTCTTTTGCGCCATTGTTGATGATGCCGTCGATCATGCCGTAATCGTCCTCTACGGCCATCTCTGCATTTTTCAGCGGATTTTCCGGCAGGAATCCGGGGATCTGGGTAAAACCAACGCTGTCGCAGTAATGACAGGATACCTTACCGTCCTGTTTGATCGCAACGATGTCGCTGACGCTCATGGAGGGACTGTGAAAGTCTACGGGTTTTTCCAGATTGAATTGCTGATAGAGTTTTTCCAGCTGCTCCGGCACAGTGCCAGACTCACTCAGCGGAGCGGTGTAGATGAGGTCATAATTGCTGCGGTCTACGGAAACATCATGGGACTCTAACCAGTCCAGATTCATAAAGCGCACATTCTGCGGATCGTCACGGCTCACCTGGTAGATGGCAAAGCAGTTTCTGTTCTGGGAGAGAAATGCCTGTTCTCGTTCCTGCTGATGTTCCTGACGCTCCATGACCTTTTCGTGGAACTGAGGGCTTTTCTCCCATTCCTCACGATCCACGCCGAAAAGACCGCCATGCTCCATGATCTCCTGCGGGTCAAACACCATGCTCTCCGTATTGTCCTCATGCAGCACATAGACAGTCAAACCGGCGGCATCCAGTTCCAGCGCCCGTTCTCTGGTAACAGGGAGCATCCCGTCATAAGAGTAACCGTATTTCTGCATATCCGGTGTGGAGACCTGCTCATCCGGCGTTGGGTATTCATCCAGCGCCTGCTCCTGTGCCTCCGGCAGCTGGGAAGAAGCAGTCATCTGACTGGCCTCTGCCTGCATCTGCTGGTAGGCAGCTTCCTGCAAGGTCTCAATCATGGACAACGGTGCGTATTTTACCGAGTCTCTGCCCAAATCGTTGTCATCACAAATCTGGAGAACTGCCTTCATGCGGGAAATCTCCGGCATATCCAGCTGACCACCATCCAACTCTTTCATGGACGCGGCATCGTAAAGGGTATAGTCCCAGCCGCTGTCACAGGACTGGATATGAAGATAGGTGGCATTGTCGATCAGAAACAAAGCCTCCTGCTGATTGGCGTCCGCCCCCAGCACTTCCATTTCCGGCATTGCCGCAGCCAGTTCCTTTACCGCTTTTTGCACCAGAGGATTATCACGGTAATAGTCGATTGCCTGGATGGTGTCCAGGTCAATGGTCTGGCCGGTCAAAATCGGAAAAGGTCCTTCATAGTCGCTTCCGTCTTTCAGCTCAAAACCAATGCCCTTGATCCCGTTCATTCGCTCTGCCGGAATCTCCTGATAAATGCGGACAGCTTCCTCCAAAGACAGGTTATCGTGGTATTCTCCGAGGTTTGGAAACTCCATGCACTCTGCTACATAGTAGGTCAGATTGCCGGTCTGCTGTCCATCAGATACCTTAGCGGCATCTTCTGGCTGCTCTATCGGGGCGGGTTCCGGCTCTACCTTTGCATGAGGGTCGATTCCGCGCTCTTTGCAGATTTCCTTATAGTGGCGCTCAATATCGGAGATCAAAGTGTCGGAGGTTTTGTTGATGGTCTCCAAACTGGCTCTCAGTTCTTTCAGTTCCTTGCCCTTACTCCAGCTTGCAATATAGCCGAAGCTGTTTTCTCCAGTCTCGATGCCAAAATACTTGCAGACCGCATAGGAAATGCTTTCAGCCTCCACTTCCTCCGTGTGACGGTTTTTGATTGCCTGTTTTTCTGCGGTTGCATCTTCCTCAACTGCAAGCCGCCATTCAAACTGATTTTCGTCCACATAGCGCCAATCCATATCAGAAGCAAACTGTTCAGCTTCTTTTTCTGTGGCAAAATCCAGCTTGAAATCATGCTTGGTTCCACCTTCACTCTCCAGCACAACCTTCCATGACGGTAGCATTTCATATTTTTTAGGGTCATGGAGCTTGCTGTGGGCAATCTCGTGTACTGTGGCCGAAACCGTCTGCACCTCACTCATGCCCTGACGAATGGCAATTTTCTGATGATCGGCAGAAAAATAGCCGTCCGTATCGGCGGCCATTGCTTCAAAAGTAATCGGCACCGGTGCGCTGCGGCGCAGGGCCTCCATGAATGCCTCATAATTTGGCACATTGCCGGAAAGGGAGGAAGCAAGCTCCGGCAAAGGTTTCCCATCGGTCTGGCTCACATCAAAGACCTTGACCGGACGAAACATGGGGATTTCGATTTCTTTTTCCTCTGTGACGATCTTTCCGTCTTTATCCAGAATCGGAGCCTTGGTATCCGGGTCCAGCTTCTGCTCCTCGATTTTCTTCTTATACGGTGTGGGGGCGATGATGGTAATGCCATGCTCGCCCTTTTTTACATGACGCTCAAACTGGTCTTTCCACTTATTGTATCCGGCTACCAAAGTGGCGTCCGGCTTCTGCATATAGATGAGCATGGTGTTGTTTACCGAATAGCGGTGGAAGCGGGACATGACGGACAGATAGCGCATATACTTTTCACTCTCAAACAGTTCTTTGATGCCCTGCTCGATGCCATCTGTGATTTCCCTTAGCCGCTCTCGGTTGGTGGGTTTGTTCTCAGCCATGATTTTCAATCTCCTTTCCAAGTGTGTGATTTCTGCTGTGTGTTCTGCAATCCATGCCTTTTGTTCTTCTTCACTTTCATAAAGAAAAAGGTCCAGCAGGTACTCTACATAGGCTTTCTTCTGGATTGCTTCCACAAAGCGGGGGTGCGGTTCTTCCTCCGGTGTGCTGGGAGAACGGTCGGCTTCCCATTTTTTCAGCAGATAGTAGTAATCGGACAGTACGCGGTAACAGCGCTGTCGATCCTCCCGAAACTTCTGTGCCTCGGTTTTTTGCCGGACATATCTCCTGCGGGGCGGGGCCTGACTGTCATAGATCAGGCCAAAGTCCTGTGCCAGTTTCTCCGCCGCTTCTTTTGGGGAGAGGTCAAAGAGCTTTGCGGTAAAGTCGATCACATCCCCATCTTCACCGCAGCCAAAGCAGTGGAACCGCTGGTCTACCTTCATGCTGGGGTTCTTATCATCGTGAAAGGGACAGCAGGCCATGCCATTTCGTTTGACCTCGATCCCATAAAACGCTGCCGCATCTCTGGTGCTGACCGACTGCTTGACTGCTTCAAATACATTCTCTGTCATGTGCCTTTAACTGCCGGACTTTCGCATAGGAGGCTGGTATCCGGCGGCTTTCGCACGCTCACTGGCAGCTTTGCGACGCTCGGCGCTGTATGGCTCCCGGACTGATACACACCGCTTGGGGACGGTAAAGTTATGGGCGTCCTTTCGGGTGATCTGGTCGGGGTGCTTTTTTGCCAGCAGTTCCAGCTTCTCCATCAGACGGGGATCGTGGGTGTAGACCTCAGCCATTGGTTCTGCCTGGTTATAGAGGAGAATGGTTTCCCGTTCCACTAAAGAGAGCTTCATCGGCTGCCTCCTTTCCGCTGGTCAAATTCCAGCTTGAAGTTGGCGTACTGTCCATCGTCCTCCAAAACCACAGCGGCATCGTAGGTCTTGCCAGTTTTCTCAGAATATAGGCCCGTTACACGGACACGGCCATCTTTCAGCAGTGCAGACACCACAGCCTTGGTCGGCTGTTTTTTCTTGGCAGCCCACCATTTGTTATTTTTCCAGATTGCAAATTTGCAAGAATCATTCTGACAGAAGAAGCCTTTTTGCAGTTCTGCAACTTCACCGCCGCAGCGAGGGCATTTGCCTACCACATCACGGGGCGGGGAGAACAGGTACTCGGTTCCCTTGATGACCTGATAAGTTCCCACCAGATCTTTCAGCATGGTGCTGATCCCGTCCAGAAACTCCTCCGGGGCAAGCTGCCCGCGCTCGATCTCTCCCAGGCGGTACTCCCACTCGGCAGTCAGAAGCGGCGATTGCAGTTGTTCCGGCAGAACGGTGATCAGGGAAACTGCATCGTGGGAAGGGAGAAGCTGCACCGTTTTCCTGCTCTTTTTTCGTTCCAGAAAACCGGCAGATACCAGCTTTTCCAAAATACCGGCACGGGTGGCCGGTGTCCCCAGACCTTTTCGCTCGGCGTCCTCCGGCATATCTTCTTTTCCGGCAGTCTCCATTGCGGACAACAAGGTATCCTCCGTAAAGTGCTGGGGTGGACTGCTTTTGCCTTCTTTGACGATTGCAGCAGCAACCGCAAGGGTCTGTCCTTCAGTCAGCTCCGGCAGGGCTTTCTCTGCACCATCTTTTTTCGGCTCTGCATCTTTCATTTTGGCACGGTAAGCGTCCTCCAGAGCTTTCCATCCGGGGTGCTTCACTGTTTTTCCTTTGGCGGTAAACTCCCCACCGGCACACGCTGCAATCACAACAGTTTCCGAATAGATATGGGGCTGGGCTACGGCGCACAGCAGACGCAGGGCCACCAGCTCCAGCACCGCTTTTTCTCCCGCAGGAAGGGCAGAAAGGTCTGCATCCTTGAGATTTCTGGTAGGGATTACTGCGTGGTGGTCAGTTACTTTCTTATCGTTGATGACCACATGGGGGTCACAGGTAATGGCGATCCCTTTGCGAAACGGCATAGCATTGGCAACCAGATTGACCAGCACCGGCAGGCTGTCTGCCATATCACCGGTCAGATAGCGGCTGTCAGTACGGGGATAGGTGCAGAGCTTCTTTTCATACAGGCTTTGCAGATAGTCCAGGGTCTGCTGGGCTGTAAATCCAAGCAGGCGGTTGGCATCTCTTTGCAGAGTAGTCAGGTCATAGAGGGCAGGCGGCTTTTCGGACTTTTCCTTGCACTCCACCTTTTTGATTGTGACAGCTGCACCCTGGCAGGCTTCTTTCAGCTGTTCTGCGCTTGCTCGGTCACTTATGCGCTCCCCGGATACGGTAAGACCGGGCAGCTCCAGCGCCACGGTATAAAAGGGAACCGGCTTAAAGGTGTCGATCTCAGCTTCTCGCTGGACAATGAGCGCCAGGGTTGGGGACATCACGCGCCCGATGTTGAGGGTGCGGTGGTACAGCACGGAAAAAAGCCTTGTAGCATTGATCCCTACCAGCCAGTCGGCCTTGGCACGGCAGAGAGCAGCATCCCGAAGTCCATCATAATCTACCCCTGGGCGCAGGTTTGCAAAGCCCTCCCTTATGGCGGAGTCCTCCATCGAAGAAATCCAGAGCCTTTTCATCGGCTTTTGGCAGCCTGCCAGCTCATAGACGCTGCGGAAGATCAGCTCGCCCTCGCGTCCGGCATCACAGGCATTTACTACCTCCGTCACATCCGGGGCGTTCATCAGCTTTTTGAGAATATCAAACTGCTTTTTCTTATCCTTTCCCACTACCATCTGCCAATGCTCCGGCAGAATAGGCAGGTCATCATATCGCCACTTGGCATACTTGGGGTCATAGCTGTCTGCATCCGCAAGACCGGCCAGATGGCCTACGCACCAGCTGACACGCCAGCCG
>ERZ780106.609-NODE-609-length-13635-cov-2.902430_pt1 | contig 13635 bp, 12 predicted proteins | sample MGYA00511572_ERZ780106 | MGnify/ENA primary metagenome ERZ780106 (study PRJEB29588, sample SAMEA2161876) | human gut metagenome | biome: human gut; feature: human-associated habitat; material: faeces | place: Denmark | collected 2008/2010 ...
TTATATATATAAATTCCCCAACTCCGCAAAAAACTTACAAGAAACCGACACTAATAGACAAGGTTTTCTTTGTGAGAATAAAGTAATTTTTTAAAACTCGTTCTCCGATTTTATCAAGCGTTTATGTAGATAATCCATGTATCAACAAAAAAACAAGGAAATTTTAATGGTATTAAACGTGCGTTCCTAATACAGCGTTAAGCCAATCAGATTATTTCTATTTTGTGTTCAGTCGCATATATAGAGAGATGCGACTGAACACATAATAGAATCACTTGAGCTAAAACCAATTGAATATGATAATGTATTAAACTTCGCATTATGAAAAAAATTTTTATTATAGCAACTCTTATAATTTGCGTTGTGTTTTGTATGTTGTTATCACACAAAGAATACCGAAATTACAAGATAACGAACATTACACTTTCTGAGATTGTTATCAAAGATTCTCTTTTGAATTTGAGAAAGGGAAATAGATATTTCCTATTAGAATTCATGGTAGACTATTGCAATAGTTCTTTAACTTTTATGGGAGGAGGTATAGAACCTGGTTTGAATGGTACAATTGAGTCAATTAAATCTATAAAAATAATAGATTCCAATGGCAATGATATATCCTCGTTGTTTCATAATCTTACAATTGAGGACAATGATTTATGGCTCGACGATTACTTAGTTTTTTCTAAAAATTATAATATTGATTCTTTGGTAAATAGCATAAATCATCGAGATAGAAATGAAATTGGACAAAGAATTACTATTCCACGCTTATTCGTGATTGATTCTACTTCTGTAATCCCAGACTCTATTATTCTAAATTTTGGAACACATTCTATCATTAGTAATGTCAAATATAAAAAAAGTAAGCCTTTTGTTTTAAGTACAAGTGATAGATAGAAATATAAAACTACGTCACAATATTCAAATAATGAGATTTATTCTTGTTAGAGTTGTTCCTACCAATGGTAAGAGGAATAAATATTGTTGATGCACGGACAAGCCCTTGCGCTGTCGAAGACGATGCGAATGCCGTTGGTCTTAATCTTGTCGAAGTGAAGGATGCGCTTTCTTTTGGGGCACTCTCGCATACCGCTGCGTCATCTTCACATCCTTGTGACCGAGCATCTTGCAGATGGTCTCCATCGGCACACCTGCCTCCAGCGTAATGAGGCTGGCGAACGAGTGTCGTCCCGAATGGTAGGAATAGGTCTTGCTCGTTTCCGCCAACTTGCAGATGGTGATGAGATCGATACGAACACGATTCGTGCTCAGCAATGGGAAAAGGGTATCTCTTGCCCCGTCCTCGTATTTCGCCATCAGCTCCAACGCCTCGGGCAGGAGTTTCACCCTGGCAAGTGTTCCGGTCTTCTTGCGGTTATAGATGAGCCATTTGTCGCCATCCTCCAATACCTTGACATTGGCTTTCGTGATGGAAACGGTGTCTATGAAGGCTGTTCCTGCATAGCAGGCGAAAAGAAACAGGTCACGGCTAACGGATAGTCTCGGCTTGTCTTCGGGCAGTTCCGCATCACGGATTTTTATGAAATCAGACATGCTGAGAGCCTTGGGTGTCGTAACCCTTGGAGTGCCAACCCGATAATGGGCGAACAGCAGGTTCTTGCACAAGCCTCGCTCAAAGGCGATGCGGCACATCTTCTTGAAGAGCGACACATAGATGGTGATGGTTCCTGATGAAAAGCCTTTCTCGTCAAGCAAGTAATGGTGAAAGTCACTGATGAAAGGCTCGGTCAGCTGTCCGAAAGCCAAATCAGTCAACCTATACTTCTCCCCGATGAACTCAGCGAGATTCTTGCGAATTTTTCTGTAAGTCCAGACACTGCTCTTCGACATATCAATGCCCTCATGGGGGCTGAGTTCACTGATATGCTCGTCCACGAAGGAGAGAAGGGTGGTCTGTGTCTTGACGCTGCCCTGCAAGGCCTCCTTGACATCCTTAGCCTCGAAGTCCGTTCTCTTTTCCACAAGCACATCGAAAGCCTTTTGGATGGAAAGCAACAACTGCTCGATGTCCTTGTTGGTTTCCACGGCTTCCTTGCTCTTGCCCTCCAATCGGCTGGCACGAGGATTCCAAAGCGATGGAGTGCAAGACAACTTGCAGGAGAACTGCGCCATAGTCCTGTTCACCGTGATGCGTCCCATGATGGGAGCTTTTCCATTCTTGTCCATTCCGCTCTTTTTTAGGTAGAGCAACACCTTGAATTTTTCGATTTTCATAACGCTTACATTTTGAGTGTGCAAATATAATCATTTTGTAAGCGTTCCTTGATACGCAAAACTTTGAGAATCAGCGCAATAAAATCCGTTGATGCACAAAGTTGCCTTTCCGCATTGTTACCTGCTTTGCATAGGTAACTGTGGCTCACGATTTAGTAACTGAACTACTTCAATATTCCTCACTCGCTTGCTTTATGTCGATTTGGCAACTTTGTGCAAATCTGCTCATTCCCAACTGTTTACGTTCCAACCTCTCTTATTCTCCTTTGGCTGCTTTAGAGCTTTATGTTAATCTAGCAAATTCACAGTAATTATTGTCTTGAACGTGGTCAACGGTAGATGTCCCGGGGTGTGAATACATCTATCCCGTGGAGACCTTGTAAGCACTTATTGTACCCTTATGGGTATAATGCATCTGTTTACGGAGGTCTCTTTACGGTTGCGTATATCATATCGGCGTGGGCTCTGACGTTGTCTGTTCAACAATAATAGGCAATTGCTAGAGCCTCAGAGAGTGGAATGGACAACAGGACGATTCCACGCTTTTTAGTGTCTGCGTATCAAGTCAAGTCTTTGATAAGATACCATCACGATATGGAAAAATATTGCGCCACATCAGATGTAAAATGCACAGTAGGAGATAATCAAACTCCTCCAAGCGCTGGACTTACCTCCAACGCCCTCCCCGAAGTTCGAAAGCCTATCAAACCAACGGACTCACAAACAGGGGTGTCCACCAATAATGTCCAGTCAAAAACTTCAGTCAACACTAATAAAGACACAAAAGACACACCCCATTGGTACGCTCTCCGTACCACATACGGCAGAGAAAAGAAAGCATACGACTATCTTCTGAGCAAAGGCGTAGAAGCATTTTACCCTATATTGAAAAGCGTCAAACTTGTTGACGGCAAGCGTATCATTATTGAAGAATCGCGCATTCCGAACATTTTCTTTGCGTATGGCACAGAAGAAGAATTAAAGACTTTTGTTTACGACAACGTAAACCTCCCTTACCTCCGCTTTTATTATCGACATACTCACGTTGGCAACAAGATTGTCAAGGCACCATTGGTCGTACCAGAAAACCAAATGAACAGCCTAAAGATAATTTGTGCTGCTGATTCTGATGATATAATTGCTTCAACAGAAGAAGTGGAGAAATTCAAGACGGGTCAAAAGGTACGGATAATTGAAGGTAAATTCGCAGGCGTAACAGGCATAGTAGCCCGCTACCAAAGCCAGCAACGTGTAGGCATTGTAATCGACGGACTTCTGACTGTGTGTACTGCGTATGTGCCGAGCGCGTTTATTAAGATAATAATATAAAACTATAGAACAATACTCTGTTAAAGAGAGACTAATGGATATTGCTCGACAAAGACCACCAGCCAATAGGCAAATAAGAAATAATAAAACTCCCTCGCAGTGTAAGAAAGGGCTTGGTCGCCTGTCGAGACACTGCGATGGGAGTTCTTTCGATAAAAGGTGAAATATTATAAAAATGAAAAAGAACATCTCTTACATTGTCTTGACTGCTATTATCATTGGCATAATAGTAGTCACTCAACCATGGAAGCTTGGTAGGACTCTTCATAATGAAGGTACTGATACCACAACAGTTCAGTTGGAAAATTGTTTACCTGCTGAAGGAAACGAAAGCATTCGGATTGTGCCTGTTAAAACTTGTATCTACATGGAAAATTCTGGCAGCATGGATGGCTATGTTAATCTCAACTCGGAGTTTAAGGACGCTTTAGGCAAAATCATTGTAAAAAGCAACAACTGCTCCAGCTCGACTGACTTATTTTTTGTAAACGATGCTATCTATGATGTTCAGCAGACGGCTCTTAAAGGAGACATAAACAATTTCGTTTCACAACTTAATGCATCAAATATGAAAGTCGGAGCAACCGGATCGTCAAATATCAACAAAATCTTTAAAATGGTACTTGACAAAACGGTTAATGATACAGTATCTATTCTCTTTTCAGATTTTGTGTATTCCATTAAAGGAACGGATGTGTCAAGCCAAATCTCTAATGCTAAAAATGCAACTATGGGAGCTTTCATGGATGCAAATAAAAAGGAATCCCGATTTCGCAACTATCATACTTCAATGTTCATCCCAGTTTCAAGGTAAATACTATGACAGGAATGACCACCCAATACCATTTGTAGGTACCCGTCCATATTATATCTTCATTATGGGGCCGTATGACAAATTAAAGTATCTCGACGAGAAGCTTGCGCTTAACAACTCAAACACAGGAATTCCTGGATTAACCAATAAATACCTTTTGTCCTCTAAAACTTGGACATTAGATGAGAATACAGTACAAGCACTAACTACCAGTTATACAAACAGTTTGTTGATTAAACCAGATAGAAATGGGTTCGACATTGACTTCTTCAAATTCGACCATTCCAATAGTAATTGGGACTTTGCTTATGCACTTGGATTATCCAATTTATTCGTGGATGGCTCATACCTTACCGACAAGAACAACTATGAAGTTGAGCCTGGAGATGTCTCGGTTATCAAAGCAGAATATACCAAAGACCCTGCTGCACTTAGCGAAGTGGCACAATTCAGTTCACCTTTGGTTCTTCAATTTAGCATGGAAAGAACTGTGAAGACTCCGAATATGAAGGTACGCTTAATAAACAAAATTCCTGCTTGGGTTTCTGCAGCTGACGTTGCGGATGACCAAGGTGCCGTACCCTCTCCTACACAAACATTTGCCATTGGTAGTCTAATCGCTGGTGTATATGAAGCATACCAATCACAAACATCTGGCAAACCTATTTTTGAATTTGAAGTAAAAATCAATAAATACAAATAAATCATGAAAGATCTTATCGCTAACATTTTCGAGCTTTGGGGTCAATGTTACTTTGGAGATTTTTCCAAGTACATGTACAAAGCTGATTTGTATGGAGAGGTAGCCCTATGGGTAATACTGGTTCCTCTCATTGTGTTTTTTATCTACTACAAACCATTAGACCACATTCGACTTGCTAAAACGTCTATTTGGACTGTAATCCTTATCGTGGTATCTATAATTACCGCCCTTGTTGCATATAACATAGCGGACACTGGGATTGGTGATTATCTTGTTCAACACAAGATAAAGAAAAACAATATCATACCAGTTGACTACTTCTGGTTCTCATTTATTGTTTTCTGCTATACAGCATTAATCTCATTTGTTCTTTCTCTACTTTTCAAACTCGGTGCTTCGAAATGTCGTCGCATTCCATTCTAATCCCATAAGATATGAGCAAAATATATGTATTTGGCATCGGTGGAACGGGAGCGAGAGTAATACGTTCCCTTACTATGCTCTTGGCTTCAGGAGTTAAACTCGGAGAGAACATCGACACTGTTATCCCCGTGATAATAGACCAAGACCGAAGTAATGGTGACTTGACAAGAACTATAGCACTGCTGAAAACCTATAAGTCACTTCATGATCAGCTAAAATTTGGCAGAAACTCAAAATCCGAGTTCTTCAAAACTAATATAGACGATTTGAACACAAGTTTCAGGATGCAGGTAGCTGATGTTGCGGATAAAGATTTTCAGTCGTATATCAAATATCTTAATCTTGACACTAGAAATAAGGCGCTTGTGAGCCTTCTCTTCTCAAAGAAAAATCTTGAAGCTCGCATGGATGTCGGTTTCAAGGGTAACCCGAATATGGGTAGTGTTGTGCTCAACAACTTCTCTACGGAAGCGGATAACGACCTGGGGTCTATCCTAGAATCTTTCCAATCTGGTGATAAGATTTTTATTATAAGTTCCATCTTCGGAGGAACAGGAGCAGCAGGATTTCCTTTGTTGTTGAAGACCTTGCGACAAGCACAAAGTTCTCAATTGCCCAGTGCTGCTCTGGTGGCTAACGCACCTATAGGAGCAATCACTGTACTTCCTTACTTCGGCGTTCAGCATGATGAAGACAGTGAAATCAACATGGATTCGTTCATGTCAAAAGCTAAAGCTGCACTCTCATACTATAGAGACAATCTTAATACGGATGTTCTTTATTACATCAGTGATAAGCTTTCCAAAAACTACGACAATCACGAAGGTGATAGTGCACAACGTAACAATGCTCATTTCGTTGAAATGGTGGCAGCATTGTCTATTATTGATTTCTGCAAGAACAATGTTCAACACGATGGTTCGAAATCGTTCAAGGAATTTGAATTTAATGAAGACAAGCCAGTCGTTTCAATTAGGACTCTTGCAGACTCTACTCGTGCGCTTGTAGGAAAGCCTTTAATCTCCATGTTTATCTTTGAGAAATTCTATAAGGAACATCTTAAAAATACATGGGAAAACGCTTGGGCTAAAGATTTCTCATATGCTGATGACGACAACGAGGGGAAAATGGATTCTACTGTCATGTCTCACGACTTCTTTGTTAAACTGACAAAGTTCCTAAAAGACTTCGATAACGAGTGGCTAAGAGAGATGGCTAACAATAGCCGTGCATTTAAGCCGTTCAACTTAGAGACCAGCGGAGAAAATATCTTCAACTCTATTGATGGATATGAGCCGAAAAAAACGGGTTTCTGGGGTAAACTTACGAGTAAGAACCTTGATGGATATGAAGCGATTGATAATGCAATAGCAGACATTTCTAATGACCTTCATAAAAAATTACCGATGTATGACTATTTTATGGATGTACATTGGCAAGCAATCAACAAAGTCCTCAAATCTAAATTCGGTATATAATTATGGCATACGTTCTTAGACCACATAAAGGAAACGACAACCTAGACGGTTGGGATGATTCCGTGAAATATGATAAAACAGCAATAAAGAGTATTGAAGACCCGAATGGAGGTGCCGCTAGTATCCCCATAACTTCTATTCCTTCTCCTTTTGCATCGATGGAGCTGGTTAGAAATGCGTTTGAATATTGTGCAGATAGGAACAACAGTGTCGACGGAACTTCCGTCTATCACAAACTTGTTTCTTTCGCTCTTGACATACTCGAAATTTTCTATAACTATGATAAGTACGCAAAAGATCTTGATATCATTCCATGGTACAAGAATGATTTAGATATGTTGCGTAATAGTTCTGACGATGATATAAAACGTTTGGGGGACACTCTTGCATTATATATGGATGAGGACTCTGATACGTTTCATTTTGACAAGATGGATGCAATTTACATGCTGAATTATAAGCATGGTGCAGAGCCCATCAATATTATAGGAGGTACGTCACCAACTTCACTGACCATTGCATCTACCAACAATCTTGATTTCGTCAGGATTTTCTTGGGCAACGACCATCGTGCATTAAGTAGCGATGAAGATACATTCTGTAGCCTAAGACACCGAGACCCAGACTTTATTAAGTTCGTTTGGACTATGTCCCTTCAGCCTAATTTCGCTGATATTTATCCAGAGGTAAACAAGTATATTCAGAGATGTTTCGAGAGACTGGATAACACTAGCCTGAAGAGTGAACTAAGAGATATTTCTGCTTCTGCGTACAACAATTACACTTCACTCACTTTTGATGCGCAGACAACAATTTATCTCGCTGGAGACATTGCCATGAAAGTTCGCCAAGGAGCTGACCTATCCAAGAGTGATTTCCGTATTCAACTAAGTAACGGAAAATCCTTGTCTGAAGAGGTTCCTCTTGTGCTTCCGTATAGTACGTATACGGAGCCGAACATGAAGTACGTTAGCGGAAACTGGAACAGTGATAATAAAGCACCCTTTATCGTTAAAGATACACGCGGAAATGTCGTACCATTAAACCAAAGGCTTTTGCCTTTTGATGGAACACAATATCCTTATCTTACGGTAGATGATATTTTCCAACCATCCATTATTGAAACTGTATATCCTATCTCTGGGAACTCTTTCTTTACAGCTAATTTTAAAGATTCGAACAAAGGCTACCTTTTGCCTCTTAAGCAGACTTTGTTTGAATATATGAGCCTTGAAGACCTCAGAGGGGTCACTAATGAGCCTTCACTGCGCCCCATCTTTGAAATCTCTAGCAAAAACGAAAATGTGGTGAAAGTCTCTCTTCGTATTCCTATTCAAAAGGGAAAGTACATCGCTTTTGAGCGAAATTACTTTAGAGGACAGGACCCTAACCCAGAGCAGAATAAAGGTTGCATCGTTGAATGCAAATTTAACCTTTACTTGTTCCCGTCATATCATATCGGGATAGATAGTCCACAGCGGATATATGTTGTTGACCAGGATAAAAGTGCCTTAACGCAAAACTATCGATATGAGATTTCTGCGTTCAAGGAGGACAACCAAACTAAGCTTCAATCGCATTTTGTCTCTCGCGCAGATAAGTCAAAGGGTGGATATACGTCATTCTACAATGCCTTGAATAAGGAATTTGACTATCTGAAGATTTCGAATGGCAGATATGAGAATGTTATCATCCCTCTTTATGAAGACAAGTCAGGTGGAACCAGAGCATTTGATTTCGCGGTTGACTTCGGTACGACCAACACACATATCGAATACTCTGAGAATGGAAACAATCCTAAGCCGTTGGAGATTAACGCAAGCAACCCATTCATTCTTAAGCTAAGTAATTATAGCTTCGACTCAGAGGAAGACAAAGATAAACTTTACGACAAGGCTGCGGAATTCTTGCTACAGACTGTTCCGCAAGAGTTCATTCCTGAAGCAATCGGGAGAGCTGAGGATTTCTCATTCCCGATGCGTACAAACCTCAGTAAGCTCAGGTCTGCAAAAACTGGACAGCGTGAACTAATCTCACTTGCTGATTATACAATCGCATTTGGATATGAGAAGACTGTTATACACACGCACAATGAAGTCCTGACCGACTTGAAGTGGAATAGGAACAACAACGATGCTGTAAAGGCTTATATTGAAGAGCTGCTTCTATTGATTAGGAGCACAGTCCTCATTGGCGGTGGTGACCTTGCAAAAACAACAATTAAGTGGTTCTATCCTGTTAGCATGTCACCTTATCTGAAGTCTCGGCTGGAAACGGCATGGAATACCATGTGCAAAGACCTTATATCTCCCAGTTGTACCATTATGCCGATTTCCGAGTCTATTGCTCCATACTACTATTATAAGGATGAACAAGGAGTTAACTCCAGCACTTGCTCTGTTGTTTCAGTTGATGTTGGTGGAGGAACTTCCGACTTCGTGACATATCAGAACAATACACCAAAGTTCATATCTTCTGTGCGTTTCGCTGGCAATAATCTGTTTGGAGATTTCTACGGCATGAGTTCTTCTTTGAACGGTTTCTATAAGCAATATAAAGACCTCTTCAAGAAGAAAATCAATGAGTCATCTCAGAAGAGTGAGTTGGGACATATCCTTGAGGATATTCTAGCCAATAACAATTCCGCAGATTTGGTTTCCTTCCTCTTCTCTTTAGAGAATAATGCTGCACTAAAAAAGAAGGGCGAAAAGATTTCTCTTTCTTCAGAGTTGCAAGAGAACTATCAGATGAAAGTTGTTTTCCTATTGTTCTACACTGCTATTATATATTATATAGCACAGTTACTGAACAAGAAAGGTATTCCTTCTCCTCGATATATCACATGCAGCGGTACTGCATCGAAGATATTTAATATCATAGGAGGAACTGACAATATTCAGAAGTTTACGAATTTGATATTCAATGAAGTTCAGAAGTCTGAAACGAAACTCATTCTAAAGCAAGATCCCAATCCAAAGGAAATCACCTGCAAGGGCGGTCTTAAAATGTCCCAAGAAGATATTGATGCCACTCCGTCAAAGGCATACTTCTTCGGAACATCAATTTTGGACGGCAAAGAAAGCATCTTGGCTGAAGAACTAGAAAACCTGCCTGCCGACATTGTCAATGAAGTCATTGAGAACTATAAAGAGTTCATCAAATTCTTCTTCAAGCTTAACGAGAAAATGTCCTTTGCTCAATACTTCGGTATTGAGGACAATGGTGCTTTCGCTAAATACGAGGAAGTTCTTATTGAAGATGCTGAACAGGATTTCGCAACTGTTCTTGGTGAACGCTTGAAAGATTTCCAACAGAAGGATTCTTTTGAAGACTCACTCTTCTTCTACCCATTGTCAGGTGGAATCTTTAGATTAGCTGCATTCATCTCATAACCCACTTCACTATTATGAAATTTACAAAATATATAATATCATTCGCATTCCTTGCTATTGGCATCGCCTCTTTTACAAGTTGTGATAAAATCAGTGGCATATTCGATAGGTCAACACCAACTGAAGAAACTACTGAAAGCAATTATTCCAACACTGATAGCGAAGAAGGTGCTACAGACTCTCTATCAAAAGCCAAAAAGGATTCTCTCGCACAAGTTAGGAAAGACTCTCTAGCTCGTGTCGAAGCGGCACAGCAAGCTAAAAAGATTGAGGAAAAATTGTCCTCTCAGTCTGATTCAATAAATGATCTAAACTCTAAAATCGCTGATTTAGAGGGAAAATCAGAGGAGCTGATGGATAAGTCTTCTGCCTATACCTTTATGGTGGTGGAATTCATCTTATTTTTGCTAATCATTTGGTATCTTTATAGAAAATTGAGTAGCCGAATAATGAAATTGAAGAGCATACTTCACAACGTGGAGAAGTCTGAAGGAGGAATTTCTGAGATTCAGGTAAACAGAATAATTCGGACATCAATTAATGATTTGGCAAAACAAATTAACATTAAAAACAAGTCACAAGATGACCGTATGGACGACATCGTTAAGAGACTAATAAAAATAGAAGACCCAAACGATGCTTATTCACAGTATGCGCAGACATCCTTCCAACAGCCAAAGACAGAAATTTCAAAGAATGAAGAGCCTAAAAAAAATGACACCTTCTATATGCCAAGAACAAGAACCGACCGGCAATTCGATGATAGCAAAAGGAAGTATGTAAAAAATGAAACTACTTATTTCAAGTTCGTGGTCAAGAAAGGGAACAAGGCCGAATTTACATTTGACCCACAAGAGAACAACATAGTTGGTGCATATGATGATAGAGAGAACTCGCTCGTTACCGTTTGTGACGTAGAAACAAAGAGTCAGACTCCTACAAGATACAATAACATCACGCCTGGTGAAGCTGAATTAAGAAACGGCATCTGGCATGTAACTAGAAAATTGAAATTGGAATATGTTTAGTACTTTAGAAACCATCGCAATAATAGGAATTATTATTGTTCAGTTGATTATCGCTGTCCATGCGTACTGGCAAATAGGCCAAATGAAGTCGTTCCTTCCTAAAGGAAGGACCTCTTTGCTGTTAAAAGAATATGAGATTCCTGCTAGTAAAATACTCGAGCTGAATCCATCAGACGTCGTAGATAAAATTACTTATACTCCTTCAAAAGTTGAAGAGGAAGTAATCGATAGTGATCCATTACAAGACACTCAACCTCGTGATGAGAAAGGTCGGTTCACTTCGAAACGAACTGGCTATTCTCCTATCCTTGGTGATGTTAATCTTGACGATGAAGGTCTCTTGCCCTATTAAAACTTAGCATTATATGGAAAATAAAATAAAAGTACACCTTATATCATTAGATAGTAGTGAAAGTAATCCACTTATAATTAAGGTTGTAGATACTATCAATTCATATCTCTTAAGGAACAAAGGAGCTGTTAGCGACTTTAACCTAATAAAAGATATTGTAGAAAGAAACTGTGATGCTGTAGATGAAGAAATAAACCAACAGCTTCCTGTTCCTATCTACCTCGGATTGATGGGAACTGTACTTGGTATAATACTTGGACTTTGGTCAATCAATTTTGATCCACAAAACTTTATGGCTTCTGTTACAGACTTGATAGAGTCTGTTAAATGGGCAATGGGCTGTAGTTTTATGGGGCTTTTGTTGACCACCATACTTTCTGCATGGTTCTACAGGGGTGCCAAAGCTGAACTGGAGGAACAGAAAAACGAGCTATATACGTTCATTCAGATTGAACTACTTCCGCAACTCTCACAGGATGTAAACTCCACCATCCTTACGATGCAGTCTCATCTGGAGAAGTTCAACGAGGGTTTCTCTGAGAATGTGAATAGTTTCGACGGTATCATGAACCGCATCTTGGAAGTGTTCGATAGCCAGGTTGAGCTTAATGAGCAGCTGAAGGATATGGACATTTCTCAGGTGGCCAGCTTAAACAAGAATACTCTTGTTGAACTTCGCAGGAGCATGACTGAGTTTGAGAAATTCAACCAATATCTCAATCTCATGAATAGCTTTGTTCAGAAGACTGCTCAGGTTACAGACTCCGTTAACGACCAGTTAAGGAGAACCGATGACATCAAGAATGTTGTCGCTTCTATGGAAGAAAATATCGAGAACAACCGCCTGGTTATGGTGAAGCTGCAAGACTTCCTGCAGAAGGTCGAAGCACACAATGCCATAGTTACTGCTACCGCAGATCTTGATGACACACTTACTGATGCCATCAGTCAACTGAAAGTTCATGTGCAAGAGGAAATCAATGCTATCCAATCGCATACAGCGCAAGCTTCTCAGGATCTTGATGCGCTCATGCAGAACGAACGTGGCCAGTTGGATAAACTGAAGAACTTGGAGGACCTTGGTCAACTGAAACAGGTCGTTCAGTCCATGAACGCAATGAAGACAAGCTTTGACAACCAAAATAGTGCATTGTCAAAGCAGATAAGTGCTCTCACACAAGCGATTTCTGGAATGAAGAGCAATAATAAGATAACTGCTTCTATAGGTATGCCTCCTATCGCTCTTTGGATAGTGTCAGGCTTAGTTGGACTGGCTGCATTGCTTATCATTATAGGAAACTTCTCCTCTTGGTTTGCAGGAAATCCGACTCCTTCAGAGCCTATAGAAGAAAACTATACTGCAGTGGATACAATGGCTGTAGACACGGTAAAAGTAGTTGACTCTGTTGCCGTATGGCCTTAACATCTTAGGTGATTATGTCAGATAAGAAAAAACAAAGTTTCTTTTGGGTCAGCTATTCTGACCTGATGACGAGCCTGTTTTTCATCATGCTCCTACTCTTCGTGTTGGCCTCAGGAGGTATGTACCTCGACAAGGAGGCTACAGAAGAGCAGCTAAGGAAGATTGAAGAAATACAGGAGGCCGTAAAACAACTGCCTACGCAGTATTTTGAGGAAGATAAGGAGAATCATCGTTGGACGCTGAAGAAAGAGTTTTCTCCTGCTTTCAAAGAGCGAGATGCTAATATCTATGCCCTCAATGATACTGCGAAACTCGTAGAGGTTGGAAATTCGCTGATTGAGGTTATCAAGAAATTGAACTATCTCAAAGAAACCTCTAAATACAAGGATATGAATATCTCATACCTTGTCGTCATCGAAGGTATGGCTTCCCGAGATAATTACTATGACAATGACGGG
>ERZ780106.630-NODE-630-length-13282-cov-2.675890_pt1 | contig 13282 bp, 9 predicted proteins | sample MGYA00511572_ERZ780106 | MGnify/ENA primary metagenome ERZ780106 (study PRJEB29588, sample SAMEA2161876) | human gut metagenome | biome: human gut; feature: human-associated habitat; material: faeces | place: Denmark | collected 2008/2010 ...
ACAGCGACCCGGATCCAGATGTGAAACATCCTTTCTGCACAAATTCCTTGTTTTTAATGCTGTTTTGATACACTTTTTCAAAGAAAAAAATGCTATAAATTACACTTTTACCTGAAATCCTCGGCATTTGTAGGTATGTCAATCCGAATTTCCTAACGCTTCGCGCCTGACCGATTCAGGAATGTACATTCTGTCGGAGATCTCAACGAACTTGCCCGGCACTCCGATGCCGAATGAGGTCATCGCCGTACGGTTCTTCTTGGTGATCTCCAGCACGCGCCATCTGTCCCCGGAACCCACCGCGAGGATATTATCCAAGGATTGCAGCACGGTTCTGACGGGTTCCGGTTTCTTTTCCTTCCTCAGTTCTGCCGATACCGTACACCACAGTATCAGTGCCACGAACTTTATGATGAGACGGCCTCTGGCCGTCTCCGGGTCGGATACCCTCCACCTCCCTCCGTCCAGCTCGTTCTTCAATGCATCGAACGCCTGTTCAACGTAAGTCCTGCAGTCGTAGCATGCCATCATGTCGTCCCATGAATCCAGACCGTTGGAGAACATGACGAATGTCCCGCCCCTGTTGTACGCGAACGACATGGCATTGTTCCTGCGTTCGATGTTCAGCTTCCCGTCGATGACGGACAGATCGAAGTACTTCGCATACCCTCCTGCGATCTTCTTCAGTCCGTTCATCGCCGCATACGGGTCCATCTTCCTCAGCTTCTGCTCTATGCCGTTGAGCGCGGCCATCAGTGTGTTCAGATCCTCTGCGGATTTCCTGGAATCATGGCACGCATAAGCCTTCATCCTCATGTCCTCAGGCACATCACGGAAACGTTCGTCATCATCCAGCACCAGCTCGTATTCCCTCGTATCGTTGGAATCCTCACCCTCATCAGAGGGTTTCCTCTTCGGTACGATGGCAACCTCCGCCTCCAGGACGGTGTACACAGTACCGTCGTGCATCCTCCAGAGATCGGCATCGTGTCTTCTCTTCACCAATTTGGAGATCAATGATTTCACGCACTTCGTACCCTTCTTCCCGGGCAGGGCGAATGAATAGCCGTTGGCGATCATGTACTCCAGATTGCCGGCGGAACCGAATATGCGGTCCATCACCATCACACAGTCACCTTTGCCCATCTCCTTCACCCTGTCCACAGTACGTTCCAGGGTGGACACGTCGGATACGGAACCGGGATACAGTTCGAACATCGCCGGTATCCCTTTCTTGTCGGTGATCAGCCCGACATTCATCTGCTTCAGCGATTCCCCGTCGCGATTGTATTCCCATTCGCCCCATCCGCCTATGTTGCTGTGTGTGGACACCGAGGTCAGATCGTAACTGAGAGAATCGCCTGCCCTTGCCAGACGTCTCTCGAACAGGTTCTCCGTATTATGGAACGCGGAACCCAGAATACGTGTCATCTCGCTCATCCGGGGGGAAGTGAAGCTCTTTCTTATCCCCATGAGCTCCCTGACCATGCACCCTTCCATGGTGTCCTCCACATCCGTGAACGGTCCTCCGGACAGTGCCTGTGCTATCGCACAGGCCAGAACGGCATCGCCTTCTGCACCGAAGGATCTGAACAGATCCTCCCTCAATCCTATCTGCTCCGCAAGGTTCAGAAGGAACCAGGATCCGCCTAGCCTCTTGCCCGAGATGCCGTCGCCATCCAACGATTTTTCATCCACGGCCCTGTTTTTCTTCGGAATTATCTTTCCGGTGTTCTCGTCCAATACTCCGAGATACTCGTTCACCGTTTTCGGATACTTGCTTCCTGGCTCGTATACGGACGTGCTCGTGTATGCGTATCTCTTCTTTCCGCGCTGCACATAGAACACTTTGGGCATATACCTATATTGTAGGTATATTATATAAAGCCGTCGATATATAAAGACTATATAAACTCGGCATGATAGGTATTTAAAGAAAAATGTAGTAGTACAACTCTACCTACATTCGGTCGAGGATTTCAGTTGATGCTCAGTTTTTCCGCATCAGCTGCAGAGAACGCGTCCTCCATCAACCCTTATCTCCATCGTTTTCCTGCGGCACTGCTCCCTCTCCTTGGTCTTCCTCCTGCGGATGTTGTGACGGTACTGTTCGAGAAGGACGAGATCCTCCTTTCCGGATGATTTGGCATCCTTCAATCTCTACCTATACTCGGAAGTACGATCGGGAAGGTCGCACCTCTCCCTCTGACAGAAGGTCTTGCCCTTCACCGCATTGGAAAGGGCATGACGCTCGATACCCCACATCTCTGCGATGACCTCGATGGAAGCTCCCCTATCAACCAAGGCGAAGAAATCGGAAACAGACTTGATCATAGTCGCCTGTGTGACGGTCTTGATGATCCTTCCTTCGGGATCCTTCTTCTCATGTTCCCTCGGCTAAAAACGAGTACAAATCGATAATCATACCGAATACGACTCTTAGATAGCATATGTACTCATAGGGAATCCAATAACAAGTATGATTTTTTGCATTACTGGGCGAGTGCTCGATTGTATGTTGAGATATTATTCTGCTATCTGCTCTAGCGGATTCTGCCTCAGTTGTTAAATTGGGTTTGTGATCGATACAATGGTCCGTAGTTTGATTATAAATTACAGATGCAGGAGGTTGGATATCAACCTGAGATGGTGTTAAAATCGATTCATCCAACAGGGATTCGTTCCTAATCGATGGATGTGCCGGTTTATTCTGAGTTGTCCAGGAGAAATTTGATCTGAACGCGATTGCAATTGCTTTCATCTGCTCTGCAAAATACTCGCTCCATTCCTGAATCCGTTGTATCGCTGCATTAATTTTTTCCTGGATCTCTTTCGCCAGTACTGATATCTTTTTGAAAGAATCGGTAAAGGTCCCTATGTTCTGAACAACCGATTCGAAGGAGTTGTTGTATTTGGGAATGTTCAAAGCCCATGTTTTGGAATTATTATTTTCCATAAACTTGTAAAAATGGCAAACCGTATTTAACCAAAATTCGGATTTGGTGCCAAAACAACCGTCCGTCGATCTTGAGCAACAGATTTCCTATGTTGCAACCGGTCTTATTTCTCACCCCACACAAACCCCGTCCCCAGCACCTCGAATTCAGGAAACGTCTCCTTCGTATCGTTCACGATCTCCTTCAGTATCCCGTCTAGGCGCGGTTGTCCCGTGAACACTCTGTATCCCAGAAGGTGATGATCGAAAGGCAGATACATCTCCGAGAACCGGAACCTTGATTCCTCATCGAAGTTGAACACCTTGTCCTCATATCTGGTCTGATAGAAGCCGGGCTTGATCGTCTTCGTGTACGGTTCGATGAGCTCAAGGACGTTCATCGCAGGATATCCCTGTCTTTCCCTGTATTCCTTCTTCGCCCACCGGTACCATCCCTCCATTCTTTCCTCAAGGAACATCCGCAGGACGGGGTCGCGGCAGTTGTCGATATGAAGGTATCCTTCGGCATCGAAGAATATCCTTATCCCGGATTCCGAGTCCGTGGGGTCGACGCCGAAGGCGGATCTGTAGTCCATGATCTGCTCATGGGACAGGAAACGATCCCAGTTGTTGTAGTACCATCTGACGAGGCCGTTCGGGCCTTCCCATTGGCGGAGAAGTGAGCCGATGACGTTGGGGTGTGCGCGGAACATTGATGATACTGGGGTGTATGATTAGGCGGATTTAAGGATGTCAGTTATATTTTCAAGGAATTCACCCTCACAGGCGGCTTTGAAACCGTCTAAAAAGCAAACTGCATTTCCGTCTTCGGATTTCCATACGCCGTCGGATTGTGTGATATCGTATCCGCAAGTTGATTTGAAATTCTTGGGCGTATTTTTGTCATATTTGGTAATCATGATGATATGCTTTCCCGATCCTTTGCCGTAATTTTCAATGACACTGTTGATATGCTCATCTCCGAACCCGTATCCGATGATAAGAATCGAATCATTATCGCGCATACGGCTGTTGATGACGGTCATATATGTTTTGAAGGGCTCATTGCAGAAGTTCCTATTTTTGCATTGGCCAGTGACGATTGGTGATAGATTATCATCATAGCTTTCAGGACCCAGATACTGTACCTTATTGGATGATATGGCTTTACAATCATCCCACAAACACAATTCTGCATCTCCATGTGGTTTGTTAACTATATGTCCTGCATAATTTACGCATCCGTGCGGATGGCAGACAATATTTAAATCTCTGAATTCAAGAGCTTTTTCAGAGTCGAATGTGGAGTACTCGTCTTCATGGCCTTGGTCATCTAGATATGCCCTTTGGAATCCGTCGTTGTATCCTCTTAGCGATCTTTCGATCATAGTATCATAGTTCAGCATACAGAAGTCAAAGAAAATTCCAGAATTATTCAATCCTGAATCTGCGGATTGTAGTACTACAGTGATGTAACCATACGGATCTTTCGGGCTAGAAGAACCGAAGAGCGGCAAGATTGTGCTGGCCTGATGTAACCTATACAATCCGCAGATTTAGGTTGCAATTCTTACGATAGCGGATACCTCTTTTCCAAAGCTCTTTTCTGAGTATTAGTTCAATAGACGTGTCTTTTCCGCGAATTGCCTGCATTGTCTTTCTGCGTTGTTCAGGAGTTAACCGGTCCGTCACGATTCTTAATTGCCTTGTGCAATAAACAAACATCGTTGCGGAGGACAAAACCAGAAGTGAATCAATACAAATCGTACCCTTTTCTGCGCACACAATCAATGTGTTTTTCTTCGCACCAATCCTGCAATTCCCGGTGTTCATCTGGAGGCAAGCAACTAACCACCTTGGTGATCTTCACGGGATAATTGAAACCCTCATCAACTTCATATTTATCCACCAGAAGCCTCCATTCGGATTCGTAATGCCACCGGTCGTCCTTGCGGTATCTGTTGAGCAATTCGATGCTAGCGTGCATGCGTAACAATTGGTCAAACTTCTTCGACACCTCTTCCCTTGTCTTGTACTCGATTTCTTCATTGAGTTTTCTGAATAACATGCTGGGATAGTCGGGATCTATCGGCACATCGTTGTATGTGATCTTATGGACGTTCAGATCGGCTGCCTCGATTTCGATGCAAACGCCACACCCTCCGAACTTGTTCCATAGCGCATGCGAGTCCGGATCGTCGGACAGGCATCCGATGTAGTACAGATTGTCCAATACCTTCTGAATCTTGTCCGTTGTCTTTTTCAGATTTACATTCTTTTTCTTGAGCAATTTGGTTACAACCTCGGCCATAACCAGTTGGTAGAAATCATCCGTCTCCTTCGGTTTCCCTACGAATGCTTTGTTCTCGGTAGCATCCTTCTGTCTATAATATTCCGCAGTTCCACAGTGTAGGTATGAACCTTTGACGGTCTTTACAGCCCATTCCAGCCCCACATACTTGTAAAGCTTCTCGGGTTTGGGCGCATAATAGTCGGAATAACAGCCCGTAACGTAATCATCGTCGGCCGTTTTTTCAATCAGATCATAAAGATCAGCAGCCGCATTCTTTTTGAGTTTTTTCTTGGACGCCAATTTTCTCAAGTGATTAACGTTGTTCCGAATATTTCTGGAGGACCGGTTTATCCTCTGGATTATTTCGATTTTCTTTTCCTGTTTGTCCTCTATTTCGTAATTCTGGACAATATCTGAGTTCCACACGTCCAAGAATGCTGCACGAAGAGATCTATCATTAATCTCGTTGCTCTGAATCGCTTCTTTAAGTTTTGAATTACTTACCATGACCTGACCTTGCTGATTGGTTACAAATGCATCAAAGCCCGAACATATCCAGCGTCCACTGGTTCTCCCTGTCCTTTCCAGTCTCCTCTTCGCTGGGATCTTCGGGAACGAAGTTCTCCAAACCATGGGTCTTCTCGAACTCCCTGAGATACTTGAACGGATACGGCACGATCGTAAAGCGGTTGAGTCTCACGAACGGGGCCAGCATCATGTCGAACACGACCTCGGGAACCTTCTCGCTCCCTTCCAGCCTCTTTATCCTCAGCAGTCCGGCGGACCAATGCAGCACGGTGTCGATGTTGTCTCCGCGCACGCCCACGAAATAATAGCATTCGCTCTTCACGTACGAATAGCGCACATCCGTGCATGCTTTCAGGTACATCTCGTAGCTGCCGCGGGCCCTGATGTCTCCAGTAAGGGAGATCGATTCATCCTCCGCATGGCCCTTCTCGTTGTCCCTGAGCTTCTGACGGATCATGTCGATCTCCGGGATCATCCTCACATCGGTGGAGAGGAATGCGTAGGTGTTCTCTCCGTCGCTTAGCACCCCTTTGATGTTTCCCTGGTCCTTGTTGAACTGTTTCCAGATGAGCTTTAGCTGGAAATCGTCCTTGACATCAGATTCCTCGATCAATGAATAAGTCATGCTGCCATCGGTATCGAGTTCGAGACAACCCATCTTGTCGCTGAATTTGGCCTCCATCCTGTGTTCTGGATCTGTGTTCTCTATCCTGACACGGTCGTAGAATCTCCACTTGCGGTCCAGTGTGTTGACCGGCTCCTTGTCCAGGATACGTTCTTTGTACCAATCGAAGAAGGTCTGTTTCGTATGGATGACATCGTCCTTGATGATTAGGTCGGAAAGGATGACAACGAGACTACTCTTGCGCTGGTTGGTGATCTTCTCGCTCTCGATCTTCTCGAACAGTTCCTTCAGCTTCTTTTCGTCCTTACGATGATAGACGGCGGCGAAGTTCTTCACCGAGACGTGCTGGACCATCGTATCTTTGTATGTCAGATGATTGGGGTCGTGGACGTTCTTAAGAACTACGACGATGTTGAACTCATCCTTCACGACCTCATCGGAGGAGACGACATCTACGCCGAACTCCTTTTTCATATCCAGCGTGATTCCGCGGACGATCGATGCCGACGTGGGACTTTTGACTTTGTCGATGATATGGATGGACCTCCCTTCCCACAGTTTCTTCAGGAACTTGTCGAAGCCGCTGTTCTTCTTGCTGTATTTGTTTCCGTCGAACAGATCGGTGCGGACGAACTCTGCCTCGAATCCGATGTCTTCGTACTCGCGGCGCATCTTCCTCAAGGTCAGGCGAGTGCGCCCCATCTTGCTCTTGTCGAAATCCTGCACCCCAGACAGGGCGAGGAAGTCCATGCTGGCCTTCTTCATCCCGCAGTAGCCGTGCTTCACGTACTCTCTTCCGCCGGAACCGAACTCGCCGCCGTTGGAGAGTTTCATGTAAGTATTGCCGACCATCTGGAACCTGGGCAGGCCTTTGAGGTACTTTCTGTCGGCTTCCGTCTCGTTCATCTTCGCTACGGAAGCGAATGTTTGAGCCGGGAACTGCATCTGCGTCTCCCCGAAGAGATCCACACAGTCCTTGGCCTTGCGTGCCTTGATGTTGAAAGTCACCACGCGATCTTCCTTCACATCCTCGGGTTCGAATGTGTATACTCCGCCGTCGAGATTGGAGTATGCCAGATTCTCTCCGTCCTCCTCTTTGTCGGAATCATTATAGCTGAGTCCGATAAGCAGCAGTTCGAAGATCATATCGGGTGCGACCTGGCTGTACTTCTCTTCCTGCACCGGATCGTCCAAGACGATGGTGTTCAGAGTATCCTTTATCTCATCCTTCTCCGAATTGCCTTTCAGCAGAACATAGAACGATGTCCCACCGAATTCGTATCTGATCGCTTTGACCGTATGGAACTTGCTCAGCAGACGGACCGCATTCTTCCTGACCTCGTATGCGGCATATTCCGCATGGAGGATCGTGTACCTCTTGTTGAACTCCACCTCGTTGACCTTGAAATTCAGACGGTTGACAAGAATCCCTTCGGTATGCCTGTGTTCTTTCGCATCACTCATCGATCTCACACTCCATCAGTCTCTTCACGAATTCGCCGTTGGGGGACACCTTCCCGTTCCTGACCTCATACAGATACGGAACGGTGACAATCTCCTTCCCGTTTGCCAGTTTGTATGTGTGGTACGGTTCGTATCTCCTGCCGCCGTCGGTCACGATATTGATCACGTACACCCTGGTGCCCTCGCAGGCCTCCAGTTTCTCGGAGATGAACTTGATGGTCCTCTCCGTCTTCTTCTCGTCATAGTAGTTGCTCTCGTTCCAGTCCTTGAAGTCCACGTACACGCCGTCTCTGATGGCGAAGTCGAATTTCTCGTAATATCTGGACGGCATATCAGACAGGTCAATCCTACCGTCGGTGAGGTGGTCGATCATTCTCTTCCCGACGATTTCTCCGAGTCCGCCCATGTAGATGTTGCGGAACAGAGGAGGCGACATCAGTTTGTCGTTGGCCTGGAACTTCAGAGGGATGTTCTGTTCCTCCAGATACTCCCTGACGTATCCAATCTGCGACATCATGGACAGTTTGGCGGTCTCGGGGCTTGCGGAATACCACACCTTCTCGAGATCCGTTTTCTGAAGCTGTGCCGGAGGACCGTCGAAACGGATCTCCAGCCCATCGGTTCCGTTCTGGTCGAAGTCGAACTTCAGCGTGAACCAGTAGCAGTCGGCTTTGTTCGGGGGAACGATGTACCCATACCTGTGGATTGTGTTCTGGACCTTGCTCAGTCCCTCCATCCTCTTGGGACAGGTGGGATTGTGGAGAACGAAGTCCCTCAGCTCCTGCCACTTGGCAATCGCTTCCGTATCGCCGCCGTAGACTGCGAAACGCAGATCGTCCAAATAGCCTACAAAGTTGTGGGATGTACGGAGACAGTCATCCAGGATCATCTCCTCCTCATCATCCCTTGCCTCGATGCTTTTCATTGTGTGAACGGTCTCGTAAAGGGTCTCAAATTCGTAGCTGAGATACGAACCGTAGTACTCCTTCGGCAGGGCGAACGTTCCGCCGTTCACGAGTTCGCTGTCCATGAACAGATACACATTCGGCATCTTCCAGCCGGTACGGGACATACGTCCGACCGCCTGGTTCACCACTTGGGCTTTCGCCAGGATGTAGGCGAAGCACTTCTTGAAGTGGTTGGGCTGGCGGTCCATGTTAGGGGTGTAGCACTGCCTGAACGCATTCTTTATCTCGAAATGCTTCTCGTTCAGAGTAATCTGGCTGGTGGCATCCAGATACTCGGCGTAAAACAGGTAGTTGTCGAGCGTGGCTTTCTTTCCGTACTCGATCTGCGGCCCGATATTCGTGGGGTCGTCGAGGTAAATGGCATCGAAGTCCTTCTCTTTGCTCACCATGTCGTAATCTGGCAGAGCCTTTCTGATCCACACCCTCTTATCCGCAAGATCGTCGGGAACGTCGTACTGGAGATTCTGTCCGGCACCGAGCGTCTGATATGCGGTGATGATGAGGATCTTCTGTCCCTTTCCGTTGCACCCGTCCGCCTTGCCGGAGAGCCTGTCGAGGATCCTGTCCTTCATCTCGGCGTAGTTGGTCCCGTTGATCTGCATAATGTACGCGGCGGGTTCTCCCGCCTTGCGGTTCAGAATCTCCTCCTCGGAACCGTGCCATTTCACTCCAACGGCAATCTTGTGCTTCTTCGCCAGCTTCTCGATGACGTAGTTCATCTTACCTGCCGTAAATTTGCCGTCGGTGGAGTTCCTGACGTGGGCGGAGAAGAATCCGATCATGGACTGGATGTCGTCGTGGGAAAGGAAGGCCTCGATCGCCTGTGCTGCACGCACGTATCTTACCTCGGCGAAAGACTGTCCTTCCTCGGTAATTCCCAGTTTTGAATAAAGGTCATCAGCATCATCCTCGTCGTCCAGGATGTCCTCCCAGGTAGCGCGGCTGTAACCGGGAACCGAAGGAAGACACTCGCACCTGAGGTTGCTGTCACCTTTCTTGAAACCGTGTCTGAGCGATTCGATAAGCTCGTGGATATCCTTCTTCTCTTTCTCGTCGAACTCGTGGAAGTACACACCGCTGTCCCTCAGATACTGGAGATGGAAGTTGCACAGCGGAGAATCCACTTCCGCGGTGGCGGACATGGCAATCACCTTTGTCCTCTCGGCCATGTGCCTGAGAACCGACTCCGGGGTTGTGTCGTACCCGGTGTAGTACAGATGGGTCTGGAGCTGCTTGTCGATGGAATCCCTCATGCTGATATAACCAAAACCCCTGCTGAAGAAGGTGGGATCGTCCAGAGCCAGGCGTTTCTCCGAACCCGTCTTGAGACGGTTGTGGATGACCTTGGTCTTGATGAATCTGGCGAGATCGGGTTCCATATCCAGAGCATCGATGACAGAATCCACGCAGTTGGTGAAGGATCTGTGCTCGTCGTTGGCCGTCCCGGGATCAGAAGAGTCGTCCTTCTGAGCATACATGTAGTTGAATGCGAGGTCACGAACCAGTTTCGCCATCTGGATGAACAGTTCGTTGAGGCTTCCGAAGAGACTTCCGAACCAGGTGGAGGTGGATTTGATGTTCTTTCCGATCAGGATGCGGTTGTACCTCATGTCGTTGTCCGTACGGACGGTGAAAGCGTTGCCGACGCTGTAAGGCTCGTAGTCTCTGAACATGAACGAGGAACCGGGCGGGTCGGTGAGGTTCCCGTCGGAGTCCAGACCGTACTGTTTGAACAGATATTCCATGTGGTGCTTCTGCCTGATCTTCTTGGAACTCTCGATGAGTTTCTTGAAACGCTCCTGAATCGGAATCTTCTTAACGGAACTCCACCAGGAGGACTCAGTAATCATCATGGCGGGGAGGTTCTTCCAGTGCTGGAGTCTGAGGAACAGGTTGCGGAACGCACGTACTGCATCCACCTCATCGGCCTGTTCGTTGATCAGAGCCTCCTGGATCACCCTCTTGAATGCGTCGAACTCGTCGATGATTATGATGTGGTCCAGAAGACGGGAGTGCTCCACGGAATCGCTGTCTTCGTCATCGCCCTTCAGCACCCTCAGATCGGTCTCGGACCAGATTGTGAACGGTGCCGCCACGATGGGGTCGATCGTGTAGAGGAATTTGGAGTCGGACATCAGGATGATCCTGTAGCTGTCGAAGTCAACGGCGGGGTAGAGTTCCCTGATCCAGCCGTACTCCTCCTCGGTGTTGATTTTGTTGATTCTTGCAGAAGGTTTCTGGAGAGGTTTGAGCACCTTATGGATTGCTCCTCTGAAGTCCCTCTCCGCACCCTCGTACTCGCTCTTCACCTGGGCGATGTATTCGGGCGCTGTGTTGGCCTGCTTTGCCACCTTCTTATAGAGATTTCTGTAATGGAAGACGTTCCTGAACACCCCGTCCTCGATGTCATTCTCGGAGAACAGTTTCTTGATGTTCTTCTTCATCGAATCCTTGTAGTTTTCGGTGAAGGAATCGGCGTTGGATTTCAGCGCAAGAACGAGTTTGGAGAACTCCTTCTCGCTCATCTTGAAGTCTTCTTTAGCGATCTTCTTCAGGAGATCGTACGGAAGGTTTTTGGTCTGGTTGCAGATGAAAATAAATTTCGCATCAGGGTTTTTCTGAACCGTGTCCAGCATGGCATAGCAGGCCTCGTGACTCTTCCCCAATCCAGTAGGAAAACTCTCGATCAGAATACCGTTCTCGTGCTCTTTGTCAAGACAGAATCTCTCTGTCGCATTAGCTATAACATGCTGCTTCATATTCAGACTCCTCCCGGTCCGACACAATCCCTACGGTCTTATCCGTGAGCCGTGACTTCACAGGCCGTATAGTTATTGCCCGTCATCATATATAACTACTAATATGTTATAATTATAACAAAGACGGCTCTTAGTGGCACTGATACTTATCCACATTACTGCGTATAGAAAGATGTCATTTGAAGGAAAAACATCCACACCAATTATTCCTCCAAATGGTACATTGGCCCCATTGTCACCTGAGTGGCACAATCTTGGGTAGACCCCTTACGAGAGGCGATGTTGCGCTCTGTCCGTTGCTCCGGAAAGTCATTGCATGGTTTGCAAACCGATGCGGTACCGCGGACCCCGCACGATATGAGCCCGAAACCGTCCATGGACGGGAATTCTACTATTGTTCCGCCCCTCTTCGGGACACCGTTCCAGTATATCACTTCCGTCATACTTTGCGATCCCAAGCCGTCTTCAACCCATCGGCGACATCGCTGGGTCTGTACTCAACAGATACCCGATACGACCTCTTAGAGGATATCTGTGACATATCTGGCACATTCATCCGATTTCGGCCGTTTTCGATTGCCGCACGCACAGGCTTCGGATCATAGTCGTCGATACACGACATTACGATCAAAAGGTGTCCGACCACCACACCTTCCAATTCGGACGGTGCCCCTCTTAGATCGATCGTCTCTTCCTGGCGATGACCAGGATCTCCTTCGCCTTCGGATCCGTCGGCTCCAGGGGCTCATCCCATCTCCCGGCACGGACATAACGATGATCGACGATATCGAATCCGTGACGGGCCACCAATCCTGTGATCTCCGTCGCAGTATAGCGCCGGTCACGAATGACGTATTCGGCAGGAAGTGAAGAATCCTCTCCGAACTGCTCCTTTCTGTAGACCAGTCCCGTCTTCGTATCGATCAAATAGAGATCGGGATCGAAGATGTCGCCGCTTTTGTGCATGACATCCCCCGGGGGAAGATCGAAAAGGACCTTGGGGTCTGACTCGACATCACATACGTTGGAAGAATGTGCCAGATGTCTCGTCAGCTCCATGTTCATTACGGATACCGCAAGATACCCTCCGACCTCACAACATGATGCAAGGGTCTCCACGATCGCCTCGTTATCAGAATCATCGGGGAAGGAACCGATGACATCGTACAGACACAACACGATATCGAAAGTCCTATCGGGACGATAATCCCTCAGATCGGACACTTCGAACTCGACGTTGGCGAGTCCGTCTTTCTTGGACAATGCCGACGATATGTTGGCTTCCGAATAGTCCACGCCCAGAATCGAGGAGGAGGGATATTTCTTCGCTATCGACAGAGAATGACGACCTCTTCCGCAACCGGCATCCATTATCCTCTTTCCAATGAAGGTGGAACACAGGGATTCCAGTGATTCGATCTCCTTCGATGCATGTCTTGCCCACGGATGGTTCTCCATATCCATCCTCCCATATGCATCCTTGAGACGGTCCTCGGAGAAACCGATCGATCCCACTGTTGGTTTGGAACGATGTTCCATGATCCTGTCCATACGATCAAAGCCATTCAAACACTGAGATTGCAAGTATATGGTGGTTTTTTATTACATCCTCTTGAAACCGCGTAGGATCCACTGTCCTATGGATTTGAACCCGTAGCGTATGGTCTCCATCGGATGACGGTATACGCTGTGTGCGGTCGCCTTGCTTTC